>Ga0210395_10000020_pt1 | contig 243719 bp, 204 predicted proteins | sample IncBWH4OmetaG_FD_150861 | JGI IMG/M metagenome (GOLD analysis project Ga0210395, IMG submission 150861) | Forest soil microbial communities from Barre Woods Harvard Forest LTER site, Petersham, Massachusetts, United States - Inc-BW-H-4-O ... | reverse complement strand
CGCGCGAAATAGACCGGGAGAAGCTGGTGCTGGGCAAACAGATTCAGCCGGCTGCGGGAATACTCATGATCAGGAAGCTGCTCCGCGGCTTCTTCCAGCGCGGACATTTCCGCAGATCCCGCCCCCGTGAACTTGATCTTGCGCACCCGAATGAGCACGTCGGTCACATGATAGTTGATCGCCTCGATGGGTCCGTCGGCCTTGCCCGCGCGCTGATACTCGACGTGTCCGGGGATTGAGTTTTCCACCAGCATGGCCTGCAGCACATCGGAAACCTGGTCAGCTAGGCGGCCCGAGATAGGCAATTGCCCATCGAACAGCGGTGAGTATTGCTGAATGCGCTGCTTCAGTTCGGCGTAAGAGAACCAGACGAAATCCTCGAAGTGCGCCGGGACAAATTTATCCGCGTCGGTTACATGCAGTTCGAGCTTGGTTCCCGCCGAGGAATAGGAAAAGGTGTAAGCGATCTCGGTGAAGACTCCCATGTCGCCCAAACGGCGGGCAGCTTTCTTGAAGTCGTCGTCGTTGACGGCGGCGCCCATCTGCAAACCTGTCGCCGCAGCGATGGCGGCTTCGGGGAACCGCTTGCTTCCTATGACTTTTATTGCGATCAATTGGCGGGCGGACGCCGGCATTTGCGCGAGCGGCTGCTGCGAAGACACGCTCTGCCCCATGCCCGGCAGACATGAGCCGGCGACAAGGAGGAGGAGCGGGAACAGAAGCCTGGAGATCGCCGTCGTCATCGAGCTGGTAAGTGCGCCAATTCTTCCGTGGATTTGTGTTTCACCGCAATGTCAATGAAGGCCAGCGCGGCCCGGCTCAGCGCCTTGTCTTTGCGGAAGACCAGCGCCAGATCGCGGCGAACTTGCGCGTCGGCGATGGGAACCGCTGCCAGAACCTTGGCGCGAACGTCTTCTTCAACGTTAGACCGCGCGATGAACCCGATACCAACATCCGCAGCCACAAAGCGCTTCAGCAATTCGCTGGAGTCAAGTTCCATGGTGAAATTCGGCTTCAGGCGGCGCTCGTGGAACAATTGCTCAATGGCGTCCCGCGTATGTCCAGCCTTGGGCACAACCAGTGGAAATTTGGCCACATCGGCAACCGTGGCAGACTTCATTTTTCCCAGAGGATGCTGCGGCGGCGCGATGACGATCAATTCGTCGCGATGAATCAGCACCACGGTCAGGCGCGGGTCCGTCACGGGCAGGGAAAGGACGCCGAAGTCAACCGAGTTGTCGATGATGGATTCGAGAATCTTGCCGTAGTCGGCGCGCTTGATGTTCACCGAAACATCCGGATACTGCTTCTTAAAGTCGGCAAACACATACGGCAGGATGTGCAGGCAAGTGCCTTCGTTCGCGCCCACAATAATTTCGCCCCGGGGCACGCGCTCCATCTCGGCGATGGCCACCAGCATAGCCTTGCGGGCGTCGAGAGTTTCCTCTACGTACTTCTGAAACGCCTTCCCCGCAGCCGTGAGCGAGACTTTACCGCCCGACCGGTCAAACAGCTTGGCTCCCACTTCTTCCTCCAGCCCGCGAATCTGCGACGAAATTGCCGGCTGCGTCCGGAAACGCTTCTCCGCCGCCCGCGAAAACGAGGCGTGCCGCGCCACTTCGAGAAAGGTTTCGAGCTGGTCAAAGTCCATGAGAGCGTCAGAAAAACCTTAACCACAGAGGCCACAGAGTTCCACAGGGTACATCAAAGTCTTTCCTCTGTGTCCCTCTGTGCCCTCTGTGGTTAAAGCCCTTGCGTTGCTTTCAGTATAAAGTCCGGTTATCGCCGCTATAAGAACAATCGAATTGCCAGCGACCGCCACTGCCTTTAGACTCTCTTGGTTTCGCGCAACGTTCCGCACAACGCGACCGATTGTAGCAGCCTGTCCGCCTGCAGGATTCCAGACAACCGTTCGCCCGAGTTCTGCTGTGATCCGCTTCATGGCGAGGAGTTCTGATGGCTGATGCCGATGCCAAAATAAAAACCGTTCTCGAGTTCGCGAAGACGCACGACGCGAAGATTCTTGATCTGCGTTTCACCGACATTCCCGGCCTGTGGCACCACGTTTCCTATCCTATCGAGCGGTTGACGGAGGGTTCTTTTGAAGAAGCCTTCGGCATCGACGGCTCGTCGATTCGCGGATGGGCCGGCGTCCACGAGAGCGACATGCTGCTCAAGCCCGATGCGAACTTTCATCTTCTCGATCCCTTTACCGAGGTCCCGACGCTGGTGCTGGTCTGCGACGTGGTCGATCCCGTGACCAAGCAGCGCTACGACCGCGACCCCCGCTACATTGCGCGCAAAGCCGAACTGCATCTGGCTGCGACCGGTATTGCCGACACGGCCTACTTCGGCGCCGAAGCCGAATTTTTTATTTTCGATAATGTCCGCTTCGATCAGCGCGAGCAGTATGGCTTCTACTACATCGACGCCGAAGAAGGCCGCTGGAATTCAGGCCGGGAAGCGAACAATTTGGGCTACCGTCCGCGCTACCGCGAAGGATATTTTCCCGTGCCGCCCACCGACCATTATCAGGACCTGCGCTCCGAGATGGTGCTGATCATGCAGAGCTGCGGCATCGACGTGGAATGCCACCATCACGAAGTAGCTTCCGGCGGCCAGACCGAGATTGACCTCAAGTTCGACTCGCTGCTGCGCTCCGCCGACAAAATGCTGCTCTACAAATACATCGTGAAAAACGTTGCTAACCGCCAGGGAAAAACGGTCACGTTCATGCCCAAGCCAATCTTTGGCGACAACGGCAGCGGCATGCACACCCACCAATCGCTGTGGAAGTCCGGCGAACCGCTTTTCGCCGGCGACGGATACGCCGGCCTGTCTCAACTTGCGCTCTGGTACATCGGCGGGCTCATCAAGCACGGTCCCGCGCTTTCAGCGATCATCGCGCCCACGACGAATTCCTATAAGCGCCTCGTGCCCGGCTTCGAGGCTCCGGTGAATCTCGCCTACTCGCGGCGCAATCGCTCCGCCGCCTGCCGCATTCCCATGTATTCGGTCGCGCCCAAGGCCAAGCGAGTCGAGTTCCGTCCTCCCGACCCGAGTTGCAATCCCTACCTGGCGTTTGCCGCGATGCTGATGGCCGGCCTCGACGGCATCGAAAACAAAATGGACCCCGGCCAGCCGCTCGACAAAGACATCTACGACCTCGACCCCGAAGCGTTGTCGAATATCCCGTCCATGCCCGGCTCGTTAGAAGACGCCCTCGACGCGCTCGAGCGCGACCACGCATTCTTATTAAAAGGCGATGTGTTCACCGAAGAGTTACTGCGCACCTACGTCGATTACAAGCGCTCGAAAGAAGTAGACGCCATCCGACAGCGCCCGCACCCATACGAGTTCGCCCTGTATTACGATATATAGATATAATTCCGTGTGACAGCGAAAATCAGCCAAATGTATCCAAACGCGAAGCAGCCGCGCAAAGCGAGAATCGTCAAGAACATCCATAGTCAAGGCGCGCGGGAAGGTCTCGACGCGGTCCTCTCGACCCGACCATCGGCTTGGTCTCTCTATCTTGAAGCACCGCTGGCTTCGGCTACCTTCATGGAAGAGGTTGAGGATCTCCCTGTGCAGGAGAGAAGAGTCCATCAGCACAAGTCGTAATTCCGCGGTACGTGTTGTACGACACCGCTGAGTCTCACCAACTGCACTGCCGAGCGTCTAATCAGAGATCTTCGTTAACTTTCAGGAGCACTCATGGCGAGTCTGCGTCTGTTCGTGATTTCTTTCCTGTTGATCGGAGCGCTATGTGCCGCCCAACAGTCTGCCGCGCCCACTCCGATGAATGCAACAACGGAAGCGGGCCTGAAAAAAGACATCCCCGCACTGATGGAAAAAGCTGGCGTGCCCGGGCTTTCGATTGCCGTTATACGCGGCGGCAAAACTGCATGGATGGAAACCTTCGGCGTTCGAAATGCAGAGACAAAAATGCCGGTCGCGAACGACACCATGTTCAATGTGGGTTCGCTCAGCAAGCCGGTATTCGCCTACGGCGTACTTAAGCTGGTGGACGCCGGCAAGCTGACACTCGACGAGCCTCTCGCCCCGTATCTACCAAAAGAAATGACCGCAAGCGACCCGCGGTTCAACCAGATCACGGCTCGTATTGTGCTGAGCCACCGTACGGGATTTCCCAACTGGCCGGGAGATGGCCAGCCGCTCGTCATCCACTTCACTCCCGGGGAAAGGTTCAGCTATTCCGGAGCCGGCATGGTATTCCTGCAGAAAGCCGTGGAGAAGATCACGGGCAAGCCGCTCAACGACTACATGCAGGAAGCCGTCTTCGTACCTCTCGGCATGAAGCACAGCAGCTACGTGTGGAATCCCGCGTTTGAAAACACCGTAGCTATCGGACACGACATCGGCGGACTTCCGGTGGATTTGTTTAAAGCCGACCAGGCCAACGCCGCCGCCAGCTTTCTGACTACCGCCGAAGACTATGCGATCTTCCTCGACGCTGTCCTGCAGAAGAAAGGTCTGAAGCCCGCGACGCTCCGAGATATGGAAGCTCCCCAGATCGCAGTCGACCCCGAGTGCTCGAACTGCGTCGAAGGCACACCGTCGGGCAAATTGTCGACGACGATCTTCTGGGGACTCGGATTCGGAATCGAGAAAACGGCGGAAGGTGAGTCGCTCTGGCATTGGGGCGACAACGGCGTCTTCAAAGCATTTTTCGTGGTGCGGCCGGCGACGAAGTCCGGCGTGGTTTACATGACCAACAGCGAGAATGGTCTCTCCATCGCCCGGCAGATTCTGGCCGAGACTCTGGGCGGCGAGCAGCCGGCTTTCGACTGGCTCAAGTATGACAACTACGACGCTCCCGGTCTGCTCTTTACGCGGGCCGTCCTGCAGAAAGGCGCTGCCACGGCGCTTGAGGAATTTTCCCCGGCGTTGGCCACTGGCGCGATCTCGGAAGGCACCGTGAATCAGGCGGGATATGCCCTCATGCGAACCAAGAAGATCGGCGATGCAATCCTTGTATTCCGGAAGAATGTCGAGCTACACCCTTCCTCATGGAATGTGTATGACAGCCTGGGAGAAGCTTATCTGAACAACGGCGACAAGGAACTCGCCGTGCAGAACTATCGGAAATCTGTCGAGCTGAAACCGACCAACGAAAATGGGCTAGCGGCATTAAAGAAACTGGGAGCGGAGTAGACGCGGCGTGCGCCTTTTCGTGCACTGCCAGAACAGGCGAATGGGATGTACCGTATCTGCCATGTCTGGGGGTAAAATACGGGAATGACCCGCGAAGTCTCCGAATTGCTCGAAAAGGCACTCTCGCTTCCGCCCGAGGCGCGCGCAGCGCTAGCCGGATCGTTGCTCGAAAGCCTCGACGACCACATTGATGCCAACGCCGAAGAAGAATGGAACCTTGAAATCGCACGGCGGATTCAGGAATTGGATTCCGGCCGCGCAAAGACCATTCCGTGGGCGGAAGCACGCCGCCAAATAGCATCCATGCTCAATGGCCGTTAAGCCGCTTGAAATTCACGCCGCGGCCTTGGAAGAACTCAAATCCGCAATAGCCTGGTATTTGGAACGAAGCGAACCTGCGGCGGTTAATTTTGTCGCCGAGGTTGATCGAGCATTGGAGTCGGTAATCCAATCGCCGGATCGCTGGCCCAAAGGCCAGCATGCGACTCGCAGATTCGTCCTACAGCGCTTTCCTTTTGCGCTGATCTATCGGGAAAAAGACAACGTCATAGAATTGCTCGCCGTTGCTCACGGGCACAGGCGACCAACGTACTGGAAAGAGCGACTCTAGACCGTTGGTTTTGTTTACTACTTCAGCTGTTTCTCAATCGCCCCGGTCACTTCCTTAGAATCCGGAGTCACCGCAGGCTCGAAGCGCTGGATCACCTTCCCATCGCGATCCACCAGGAATTTGGTAAAGTTCCACTTGATCTCACCCGCGATGCCCGAGCCCGTCTCCTTCGTCAAATACGCATACAGTGGCGCTTGATCCGCGCCCTTCACTGAAATCTTCGAATACATCGGGAAAGTCACGCTGTATTTGCGGGTGCAGAACGTCTTGATCTCCTCGTTCGTCCCCGGTTCCTGCGCGCCGAAATTGTTGGCGGGGAAGCCGAGAATCACGAATCCCTGGTCTTTATATTTTTCGTAGATGGCTTCGAGCGCGCTGTATTGCGGAGTGTACCCGCACTGGCTGGCCACGTTCACCAGCAGGACGACCTTGCCCTTGTAGTCGGCCAGCGGCGCGGGTTTGCCGTCAATGGAGTTGAGCGTGAAGCTGTAAACGCCCGAGCCTGCAAACAACGATGTAGCCATAATCAGAAGTGCTCCGAAGGTAAGAAAGATTCCGAGCTTTCCCGGCTTAACGGATTGCGTAGAAGTGGATTGCGTTAACGATAACGATCTCATTCCTGACTCCTCAGTCGCGGATTTTGCATATCTCTACAAACTACGACGGACGATCTACAGGGATTGAGATTGAAGATACGAGGGAAACGATGCAAAAGGCAACGGAAGAAATGTAAATTCTGTGTCTTGCGGCCCGGCGCTGCGGATTAGACGACGCTTCGCACCGAGCTTTCCTTCACCATGCGCTCCAGCAGGCGCATGCGCTTGCCAGGAAGAGCGGTTTCGGCCATCTGCGGCCGGAGCACCTCACAGCTGTTGGCCGAGAGAAACGCATCGCCCATGGAGTCCAGGGCAGAGGCTGAGCGTCCCAGCACCAGCAACAGATATTTCTGGGCGATAGGCCGGTCCGCCGGATGAATCAAAGCCCACCAGCGACGGATTGACTCCTGCACTTCAGATTCTGTCTTCTCACCAACCACTAGGGAATCGATCAAGCGGTAAACCTTGCTCTTGATCGCCTGGTACGACACGGAAATCTCTTGTGGCATAGGGGTCCTGGCTTCTCAGGGAACTACAGGATGGTGCAATCCGCCAACCAAACCCTCAGACCCCTGTCTTGGCTGGATTTAACGCGATTCACCAATTGTGAACGTACTATGAATGGAATAAATCTGGTTACGAAATATGAATTCTGGAAGGTATTCGGGGAGCCCGACACGGTCCGTAGCTCCGCGAACTCTGCGGGCTCACATAAATGTGGTTCAGAATAACAGTAAGTTGATTCAGAAGAACATAAGCCCCCCGAGCTTGACCCGAGCGCCAGCAACTTCCACGAACTTACCGCATTCCCAGGTGCGCCGACCTCGGAATCCAGTCCAGCACCGGCCCAAAGCCATACGCAGGTTACAATGTGGCGCTCTACTCAGCGGGATATTGGTTCGAGCCTGACCTGCGTAAACTTTGGCCGCCAGGCGGATCAGGAATCCGGCATCTCTTAGATTTTAAGGTCGGAATTTAAGGTCTGAATCTATTTTCGGAGGCGAAATGAAAAAGTTTGCGTGGCTTCTGGCCATTCCCGTACTGATATCGCTGGCCGGGGCGCAGGTGTCGCAGTCGCTGAATCCGCAGGGGCCCGGTCCGCAAAGCCTATCTTCGCAAAACACGGTTTCGCAAGGCAGCGGTTCGCCCAGCAGCGACCACGATGCCGGTTCCGGCGACCGCATGTTCTTCCCGCACGACATGCTCTGGGGCTGGGCGCAGCTCGACCTGGCGCCTCCGCACAACGAAATTGATCCTAACCTTTGTTCCGGTGATGCTGCAGCCAATGGCGGCATCAACGACCCCTGCAGTTTGTTCGCGCGTTACATGCTGTCGGGAATTCTGGAAGTTCGGCCTTTCGGCCGAGGGGTGCTGCGCCGGTTCATGGTGTATGGAGCGCCCACATTTCTGTTCGGCAAGACCATCCCGAAGACTCTCTACACCTGGTCGCCCGACGCGATCGGCATCGAGCACTCCTGGGGAGTAGGGATCTATCTCAACAAAGGATTCGAGTTTCGCGTGACCCAGCACTTCTTGTTTGATCGTCTCGGGGCCCGCGACAAAAACCTGGGGCCTGCCGATCTGGGTAACAATGGTCCCTGGGGCCGATATGTGACCGTGGGTGTGCGGAAGACATTCGGCACGCGAAGGTGGTAGCCGGATATCAGCCGCTCAGTTCGCGGCGGTTGGATTTTCTGAGCGGTGCAGGCAGGCCTACCTTTTAGGTGGCGCCGTGCTTCCAGCCATGCAATCAAGGTCTCCGTTTAAAGCAGGGCTTTAGCCCCTGACGTGCCGCTTCATGTTTTTCCCCCAAACGAATGAAGCCGGAGTCCTATGCCGCGACCGGCGCGGCCGTCCGCAGTAACCGGCGGACGATCCACACGATCAGCGCCGCGAACAAGCCGAGAAAAACAAACGGAGTCAGAACAATCAGAACCATCCAGCCCGGCCCGCCCATGTTGGTGACGTCGCCGCCGACCGTGGCCGCTGGATCGCGCTGAATTCTGCCTCCGAACACCGTCACATCGCCCCCGACGTTCGCTTCCTTGCCCAACCGAACGCCGCCGCCAAAAGTCGTAACGTCACCGTCGACTCGCCCGTCTTCCTCAATGATGACGCTCCCGCCGAACGCCGTCACGTCGCTCGAAACATGTCCGCGCACGCGAACGCTGCAGCCAAAGCAGGTCGCGTCGCTGACTTCTTCACCAGGCCCGATATTGATGTTGCTGCCAACCTGCGTGCGGTCGCGACTGTCAGCGCCAAACCCGGCGCCAGAGAACGCTACGCAGAACATCAGGCTCACAGTCAGCCATCGTAGACAGCGGAAATGACACGTCATGAAAATCTCCGTGAAGCAGGTGCAGGCTTGTCAGAAGAATGCTGAACAGCGGAATTATGGCACAGGCAGACAATTCCACAGCCGCTATTTTGGCAGGCTCCGGAAAGAACCTACAATAATCTATGTCCGGCGCAATGCATTCTTTATAATTGTGGGTTTTGTGAACCGTAGCAGAAAACTCTAATAGCGGAGGTTGTAATGGCTGGCTCTTATAACGGTGTAGCCGTACCGGCGGACGGAAAGAAAATCGGTTATGCCAACGGCAAGTATGACGTTCCCGACAATCCGATCGTCCCATTCATCGAGGGCGATGGCACAGGCCGCGACATCTGGAAAGCCTCGCTGCGCGTATTCAATGCCGCGGTCGAGAAAGCCTACAAAGGCAAACGTCGCGTGGCCTGGTACGAAGTATTCGCCGGAGAAAAGGCCAAGGCCAAGTTCGATAACTGGCTGCCCGATGAGACCGTCGACGCAGTCCGTGAATTTCGCGTGGCCATCAAAGGCCCGCTGACCACGCCCGTGGGCGGCGGCATCCGCTCGCTCAACGTGGCATTGCGCCAGATCCTCGACTTGTATTGCTGTGTACGTCCGGTGAAGTATTACAAAGGCGTGCCCTCGCCGGTAAAGCATCCCGAGCACATGGACGTGGTGATCTACCGCGAAAACACCGAAGACGTTTACGCCGGCGTCGAGTGGGAGCAGGGAACTGCCGACTGCGCCCGCCTCATCGAGTTCCTGAACAAAGACATGCTGAAAGGCGGCAAGAAACAAATCCGCCTCGACTCCGGCGTCGGTATCAAGCCGATCTCGGTGACCGGAACCAAGCGCCTGGTGCGCATGGCGATCCAGCACGCAATCGAGAACGGCCTGAAGAGCGTAACCCTGGTGCACAAAGGCAACATTCAGAAATTTACCGAAGGCGCATTCCGTAAATGGGGATACGAAGTTGCCACCGATGAATTTCGCGACAAAGTTGTGACCGAACGCGAAAGCTGGATTCTGGGCAACAAAGACTCGAATCCGAATTTGAGCATCGCCGAAAACGCCGACCTGATCGAGCCTGGAATGGAGTTCGCCCCGCCCGATTTCCGCGTAGCAGTTGAAAAAGAGGTGAAAGAAACTCTCGATGCCCTCTATGCCACGCACGGCAAGGGCGTCTGGAAAAAGAAGATCATGATCAACGACCGCATCGCCGACTCAATCTTCCAGCAGATTGTGACGCGCCCGGAAGAATACTCGGTTCTGGCCACGCCCAATCTCAACGGCGACTATATTTCCGACGCAGCCGCCGCGCAGGTGGGCGGCCTCGGAATCGCGCCCGGCGCGAACATCGGCGACGGCTACGCCATCTTCGAAGCCACGCACGGCACGGCGCCAAAATATGCTGATAAAGACGTCATCAATCCCGGCTCGGTGATTCTCTCCGGCGTCATGATGTTCCGTCACCTAGGCTGGAACGAAGCCGCCGACCTGATCGAGCAGAGCATGGAGCGAACCATCGAACAGAAAAAAGTCACCTACGACTTCGAGCGCCTGATGCCCGGCGCCACAAAAGTAAAAACCAGCGAGTTCGCCGACGCCATGATCGAGAACATGGGCGCAGGCGTGCTGGTGTAACGGCAGTCAGCACTCAGCACTCGGCATTCAGCCAGAAATGGCCTTTGCTAGAAGGTTGTCATTCCGAGCAACGCGAGGAACCTCGGTTTTTGCCGGCAGCACCCGCAACGTCGAAGGGCCGAATGCTGAATGCCAATTGCTGAATGCTGGTTCATCGAAAGGACTCATACCATGCGTAAGAAAGTCACCATCGTAGGTTCCGGCAATGTGGGCGCAACGGCCGCTCACTGGATCGCCTCCAAAGAACTCGCCGACGTCGTCCTCATCGACATCATCGAAGGTGTCCCGCAGGGCAAAGGCCTCGACCTGCTCGAAGCCATGCCCATCGAGAAACGCGATTCCTACATCAGCGGCACCAACGATTACAAAGACACCGCAAATTCCGACATTGTCGTAATCACCGCCGGCATCCCTCGCAAGCCCGGCATGAGCCGCGATGATTTGCTCAACACGAATTACAACATCATGAAAGCGGTGGTCGGCGAGGTCGTCAAGAATTCGCCGAACTGCATCCTGATCATCGTTTCCAACCCGCTGGACGCCATGGCGCAAGCCGCCTTCAAACTGAGCGGCTTCCCGCGCGAACGCGTCATCGGCATGGCCGGCGTGCTCGACTCGGCCCGCTTCCGCGCCTTCATCGCCGACGAACTGAAAGTCAGCGTCGAGAACGTGACTGCGTTCGTGCTCGGCGGCCACGGCGATACCATGGTCCCGCTGCCACGCTATTCCACGGTCGCCGGCATCCCAATCACCGAATTGATCGAGAAGACGAAGCTCGAAGCACTGGTCCAGCGCACCCGCGACGGCGGCGCCGAAATCGTGAAGTACCTCAAAACCGGCTCGGCCTACTACGCTCCCTCAGCCGCGGCCACGGAGATGGTCGAAGCGATCCTCAAAGACAAAAAGAAAATCCTCCCTTGCGCCGCGTATCTGCAGGGTGAATACGGAATCACCGGTCTCTACGTAGGCGTCCCAGTAAAGCTGGGCGCAAAAGGAATCGAGCAGATCATCGAAATCAAACTGACGGCGGAAGAAAAAGCCGGCCTAGACAAGAGCGCCGCGGCAGTGAAGGAGTTGTGCGGCGTGATCGGGGTCTAAGCGACCTTCGACGATCCAAATGGTCTGTCATCCTGAGCGGAGTTGACATCCGCAAAGCGGATGCCAACTCAGTCGAAGGACGTGCCCGCTTGGATTACTACGATTGTCGACAGGAGTTCTCTGCTATGGAGTCCGAGTTGTAGGAGTTTCCATCCGAGCCGATTTCGGGATAAACGTCAAAAAGGATCCTTCGACTGCGTGAATGCTGTGCCGTGCGCAGCATTCACTTCGCTCAGGATGACAGCCACGAAAGCCTCGAATCACTATGGCCGCTCCCGCTCCGCCACGAAGTCGTCTTCCCGATAAATCGCTGAGCCTACACCTTCTCGATCGTCACCTTCTTCAGCATCACATCCTTGTTCGGTTTGTTCTGCCGATTTTGCGGAACTCCGGTGATCTTCACCGCAACGTCCTGCCCCTCCACAACTTCCCCAAAAATCGTGTGCTTGCCCGTGAGCCAGGTCGTTGGCACAGTCGTAATGAAGAACTGCGAGCCGTTGGTGTTCGGCCCCGCGTTCGCCATGGCGAGTTTGCCCGGCTTGTCGAACTTGTGCGGTGAGCCCTTGGTCTCATCCTCGAACTGATAACCGGGGCCGCCGGTACCCGTGCCCTGTGGGTCTCCACCCTGAATCATGAAGTCGGGAATCACGCGGTGAAAAATCGTTCCATCGTAGAGTCGATCTTTCGATTTCTTGCCCGTCGAAGGATGCTTCCATTCCTTCTGGCCTTCGGCGAGTTCCACGAAATTGGCGACTGTTTTGGGCGCGTCTTTTTCAAAAAGACGGCAAACGATGGTTCCTTCCGAGGTTTCAAAAATGGCGTAAGTGCCCGCGGGACGGCTCATGGACGATTATTCTCCTTAAAGTGGGTACTCTCGATTTTAGCAGGGACGAAAAAAGTCAGTCATACCGCATCTACCGGCTCAGATATTGCATCAAGAAATCTCGTGTCGCGAACACAAGCTGCCGTTTCGCTTCCGGCGTCTGGAAAGTATGGACATCTTCCACCGTCACAAATTTCACCGATGCTCCCGCCTGTTTCAGTTTGTCGGCGAACTCCTGAGCTTGCGCGATGGGCACGTCAGAATCCTTTGTCCCATGCACAATGAGAAACGGCGAAACTTTCTTGGCGACATGAAACACGGGCGAAGCATCCTCCCAGACCTTCGCACGCTGCGCGTAGTTTCCGCCGAAGAAGCTGGAGAGAAAAGTGTCGCCATCCGGATCGCGATTAGTTGTGAAGTCGCTGGGTCCGCTGACGTCGACCACGGCCTGCACCCGGCTGGAGTACTTAGCGAGGTCGGGATCGGAATTGTCGCGGGTCTCCTCCATCCCCAGCAGAGACGCCAGCTGCGCGCCCGCCGAATGTCCGAATGCGCCGATATGCCCGGCATCGACGCGATATTTCGTGGCATTGGCGCGAATCCATCGCACCGCCCGCTGCACGTCGTCAAGCTGCGCGGGCCAAAGATTCTCGTTGTCATGGAACAACCTGTAGTCGACAGAAAACGCGACAAACCCGGATTCGGCAAGAAACATCCCCAGTCTGCGCATGGTCGATTTGTCGAAGCTCGTCCAGCCTCCTCCATGAATCAGCACAACCGCGGGTCGCAAATCAGAATGTTCCGTCGGCTGGTAAACATCCAGCAGCAACGGATGCCCACCCACCGTGCCATAGGGAACATCCTGCTGAACATCCGGAGTCTCCGAAAAATCCGGGGTCTGTTGCGGAGTCGCTTGCGAAGGCTGCGAAGGCACAGCTCTGGGCATTTGCCCGTGAGCGGCCAGCGCCGTTCCGAGCATCGCTACACTCAACAGGAAAGCACGCTTGCTCATAACGAAAAACATTTTCGGTCCGGCACTATTCAGGTCTCAGGTTAGCATGGCCGCAACGGTCGGCTTCAAACGTACGACCTCACCGGAACGGCCCGCCGAACTTAATTTGGATTTGCAGGCGCCGCCGGCGTCGCAGCCGCAGGCTTCTTCACCGTCGTTCCGGCTCCAGGCTTCGCAGCTGTCCCCGTGCTGCGCACAATGCTGATGTGAATGATCTTTACCGGACGAAACGGTTTGTCGTTCGTGGGATCGGTGGCCATGTGAGCAATCTGCTTCACCAAAACCACGGCCGCTTCGTCGCACTGTCCAAAAATGGTATAGCCGCCGTTCAGGTGCGGCGTAGCCACTTCGGTGATGAAAAACTGCGAGCCGTTGGTCCCCGGCCCGGCGTTGGCATAGGCGAGCCGCCCCGGCTGATCAAACAGAAGATCCGGGGATGTCTCGTTCTTAAACTTGTATCCCGGATCGCCCGAGCCGTTCCCAGCGGGGTCTCCGCCCTGGATCATGAAGCCGGGAATCACACGATGGAAAATGGTGCCGTCATAGAGCGGCACGCCGTGCTTGGTTGCGCCGCTGACAGGATTCTTCCAATCCTTAGTCCCGCTCGCCAGACCGATAAAATTGGCCACGCCAATCGGCGCCTTGTCCGGAAACAGAGTGCAAGTCAGATTGCCCACGGTGGTCTTAATGATCGCGGTGGGCTTGGTCGCCACATGGACAGTAGGTTTAGCGGCTGTACTTGATGCTGCAGGCGCGCCTTGGTTCGTCGAAGCCGGCGTGGTCGAGTTCGACTGCGCCCAAGCGGCCGAGGCCGCCAACATCAGTACTAAAATTGCAAATGTCTTATGCATCGATGCTCCTTCCTAACGGGAGGTGTTGCCCTGAAATGTTCTCAACGTTCCATTGAACGTTGCATTGTACGACAGCCGCAACCGTCGTCCCCTTACGAGGTATCTTCAACACAACGAGAGTATCGTCCAAGCCCGCCTACTTTGTAGCACTCGCAGCCTGCGCCTGCATCTCTTGGCTCACGCCTTCCACTTCGCGAAATACGCGCATCAGATTTCCCCCCAGAATCTTCCGGATGTCGTCCGCGCTATAGCCGCGGTCGAGCAGCGCCTGCGTGATCTTCGGCAAATCGGCAGCCGAGTCGATGCCCTGCGGCGTAGCCCCGCTAACGCCGTCGAAATCGGATCCCAGGCCCACGTGATCAATCCCCGCAACTTTCGCGACGTGGTCGATGTGATCGATCAGCGACTTGAGCGGCGGCCGCGGAATCTTCGCCGTCCACTCGCGCTCAATGCGATCCTCATCGACATAGCTGACCGTCTTGCCCTCGGCTTTCATGCGATCGACATACTGTTGTACAGCGGCGGCCTCATCTTTCGCTTGCGCCAGATTAGCTTTGCGGTAGTCCTCGTCAACAAAACCGCTGAAGAAATTGACCTGCACTACGCCGCCATTTTTAGTCACGGCGCGCAGCATGTCGTCGGTCATATTGCGCGGAGCATTCACCAGCGCCCGCGCCGACGAGTGCGACGCGATCACCGGAGCCTTGCTGGTCGCGATCGCATCCCAGAAAGTTTTGTCGGCCACGTGCGAAATATCGACCATCATTCCCAGCCGGTTCATCTCCAGCACCACCTGTTTGCCGAAATCCGTGAGCCCGTTGTGGTGCTCGACCTTCGGATCGTCAATGTCTCCAGAAGAATCGGCCCATTCGTTCGTGTTCGACCAGCTCAACGTCATGTAACGGACGCCGAGCCGGTAGTAGTCGCGCAGCAGATGAATGTCATTCTCAATCGAGTGCCCGCCCTCAATGCCCATCAGCGCCGCCAGTTTGTGCTCTTTGTGCGCCCGGTCAATGTCATTGGGCGAGAATGCCATCATCATGCGGTCCGGATGCCGCGCCGCCTGCTCGTAGACCGAGTCGATCAGATCGAACGTGTGCCGGGCAAAATGGCCCTGGTTGGTGTCCGGGTCCACCCAGATGGAAAAAAATTCCGCGCCCAGATTTCCCCGCCGCGCCTTGTCGAGGCTAAGGTGGCCGACGTCCTTAGGATCGGTCGACCCGAGATCGAAGCCTTCATCCAGAAACCGCTGCGGCGTATCCGCGTGCGTGTCTACCACCAGCATTGAATCGTGAAGTTTCTGCGCCCGCGCGCTGACCACGATGTCGGCCGCGGTCGACGGTGTTCCCGGGGCCTGGGTCGCGGCGAGAGAAGAGATCAAGACAAGAACGAAGCAGAGTCTGGTGATCATATTTTCTTGGCCCACGGGAAGAAGTAAGGATGCGGGCAGGTCCCGATTGTATAGGCAGAGCCGCAGCGTGACAAAACTCAAAGCAACGAACGGGGTCATCCTGAACGGAGCCGTTCTTCAGGCGCAGGGAAGGCCTGCCCTGAGCTACGCCGATGGGATCTCGCGTGAGGAGTCAATGACATCCGGCCGTAGAGCAGCCAGCACCCGCTGCACACAAGTTTCCAGCGGCAGTTCAGTATCGATTACCGTCTTGGCATGCGTAATGGCTTCGAAGCGCGCCTTCATGTCGAGGTAAAGCTCGTAGTCGCGATTTCCCGCCGGATGCGCTCCGCCGTCAGCATCCGCCGCAAGTCTGCGCCGGGCGGTCTCGTCCGAGCAAACGCACTCTAGAATACGCCACGGCTGGTGAAGACCATCGGCAGCGGCAATCACATTTTCAATCTGATAGCGCCGCGAGAACGTACGCCCATCCAGAAAGATGGCGCACGCCGGATTCCGCGCCAGCAAATATCCCGCAGTTTGCAGCATGATCTGCAGGCAGAAATCGTCCTGCCGCGACGAGTATTCGATCTCCTTTGGCCGGAAAATCGCGTGCCGGATCTCGTCTTTGCTCACCACCCGGCCTGCCGTGCGCACAGCCAGTTCGCGGGCAAGCGTGCTCTTGCCGCTGCCGGGAAGTCCCGCCATCAAAACAATCATTTGAAAAGAATCGTAACGGATGAACTGCGGAAGGTGCTACTCAGGATGCTGAAACATTGAAACCCTGAAACGTTGAAGCCTGCGTTTTCTACTTCGTCCCGCTGCCAAGCGAAACCTGCGTCTCCGGCTTGTCGCTGTCGGGATGTGCGTTGTTCTGATGCTCGTTATCCGGATGTTCCACGGGAATAATGTCCTGCGTCTCGCGCCAGTCGGAGTAGAGCCCGCTCACCATAATATGGAAGACCCACTGGTGCCGCTCTTCTTCCGGTTCCACCAGGCCGAGCGCCTTCATGTAGAACAGGTAGTGCTCCATCCAGCGAATCTGGTCCTTGCTCATGCCGCGGCGTTGCAGGTCGACCGTCACGCCCGCCAGGTGCGACGAGGCCGTGTCGCCGTCCGCCGGAGCCGCATTGCGGTTATGCCGCCGCAGCTTCTTCTGAACCTTCACCGTCCGCACCGCGGAGTTCACCTGAATCTGCTGATGAAAGCGGTTGAAATAAGCCTGGCTGACATCATTCACAAAATCCAGCGTCCACGGACGGCAAAACCGCCGCGAAGGATCCAGACGCGGATCGAAGCGCAGCGTTTCCCCCGAGCGGATTTCCAGCAGCGAACCGTCCGCCTTCAAAGCCTCGAGTTCAGTTTCATCCTGAATGCGCGGCAATTCCAGTCGGTTGATCTCAGCGTTTTGAATCAGCAGCGATTCGTGCGACGGCTTAAACATCGGATTCCACAACAGCCACCGGAAATGCCGGTGATGTGCGCGCTGCACGGTCGCGTGACGCACCGCAAAAGCGCTGCCCGAAAGCCCCCCGCATACCAGGGCCAGCAGCAAGACCGCCGCGAATTTGGAGTTAGCCGTGCGTTTCAATCTCAAGCAGTTGTTCCAATGGCCGGCACCATGCCCGCCCCGCGCTCTCACCAACCGTTCGTGAGTAGCGGCTATTCTAAGCCATGCTGTCAAGTGGTCCAACCCAAGACTGCCACCGGACCGTTACCTGCGTACCCAAAACGCCACTTCCGGGTGGTTACCATCCCCTCGCGAAGGGCGCTTCTCACCTGTCCTAACCGCAAATGACGGGCCATTCCGCGGCCCACACAAGAGCCAGCTATGTGCGCAGGGAAGCACGACTTGGCCCGATTAGATGAAGATTGCTCGACGCGGGTTGAGCGGTTTTACTGCACAGTGACAAAAATCAGCGCCGCAAAAGGTCACCCAGCGCCTGTTTCATCACTTGCCCGCCCACCTCAGAGATGGACTTGGTCAGCGGAATATCCTTGGGGCAAACCTCGACGCAATTCTGGGCATAGCCGCATTCCTGAATCCCGCCATCGCCCATCAGCGCTGCCAGCCGCTCGCGCTCCAGCGCCTTGCCCGTGGGATGCGTATTGAACAGCCGCACCTGCGCGATGGTAGCCGCGCCCACAAAGCCCGTTTCCTCATTAAACTGCGGGCAGGCCTCCATGCAGCAGCAGCACGAAATGCACCGCGAAATCGGATACGCGATTTCCTGCTCCTCGGCCGACATGCGCGGCCCAGGGCCAAGATCGTAAGTTCCGTCGATCGGCACCCACGCCTTCACGGCCTTGAGATTCTCAAAGATCACATTGCGATCAACCGCCAGATCGCGCACCACAGGAAACTTCGAAAACGGCTCCAGCCGAATCGGCTGCTCGAGATTGTCAATCAGCGCCGAGCAAGCCATCCGGGCCCGCCCATTGATCAGCATGGCGCACGACCCGCACACTTCCTCAAGACAATTCGAGTCGTAAGTGATAGGCGTGGTCGCCTTGCCGTCGCGCGTGGACGGTTCGGCGGCAATATCCATCAGCGCCGAAATCACATTCATATTCGGCCGGTAGGGTAGCGAGAACTCCTCCCAATAAGCCTTGGAAGTAGGAGTAGCTTGCCGCTTGATCTTGATGACTACGGATTTATCAGCCATTAGCTATAGTGCACTTTCTAAGTATTTAGTTTGGGGGACCTTGCGAAAATGACGGTTCCCAAGAATGACCGCTTCGCTCTCGTCGAGGTGTTTCTTTATTTCCCTCAGCTCGTTATAGCAAGCCCTGGCCATCTTTTTTGGGTCGCCAACCGAACCAAGGAATGCAGTCTTCATCTCCGCGAATTTCGCTTCAAATTGCTGCACTAGATCAAATGCTTCGGCGAATTGCTGAAATCGTCTCGCGCTCATGAGCGAGAGGATATCTACGTAATTTCGCTCCCAAAACCTGAGTGGGACTTTGAATTCCTCAACCTCGCCTAAGTAGAGGTCTTGGCCGTCGACGGTCACTAAGCCTTTGGCTAAGGCCTTCCTGAGATCCTCAGGAATGGGACGAGATAGCCAACTCATCTTGTCGTTAATCTTCCGCAGCGCCTTGCGCAGCTCAAAGGTTGCACCGATATCAAAACTCTTTCTCTTCGTTAGCCATCCAGTTATATCTCGCACATAAGATAGGCCAGCGCCAATAATGACGCCCAGAATTGCAACAATACCCTCCGCAACCTTCGAGCCATCAGCCATGCCCGCGCTCATAGTTAGCCCACAAACGCCAATGTGGAATATCGAAGCGTCTCAGTACTTCCTCGGTCTTGGCGGAATCAGCGAGATATCCACGGGCTCAAACTCGAACTTCGGCTCATCCGCATCCGGTGCAAAATACGCCTTCGTCGTCTTCAGCCAGTTCTTGTCGTCGCGCTCGGGGAAGTCCGGCTTGTAATGCGCCCCGCGCGATTCATCCCGCATGCCCGCGCCCTGTGTGATCACTCGCGCCAACTGCAGCATGTTGTAAAGTTGCCGCGCAAACACCACGGTCGTATTCGCCCACTGCGTCTTGTCGCTCAAATTCACGTTACGGAAGCGCTGCAGCATGTCCACCAGCTTACCGTCAGTCTGCTGCAGCGTCTTGTTGTAGCGGATGACCGTGCAATCCTTGGTCATCAGCTCGCCCATTTCGCGCCACAGCTTGACCGGATTCTCCGTCCCCTGATTATTCATCAGCAGGGCATTGCTCTCTTCCTGCCGTTTCTTCTCGGCGTCGAAGCATCCATTCCCGTCCGGCAGCGCCTGTAACCCGCGCGCATATTTCACCGCGTTCGGCCCGGCAATCCCCCCACCGTAAATGCACGACACCAGCGAATTCGCGCCCAGCCGGTTCGCCCCGTGATACTGATATTCGCACTCGCCCGCCGCGAACACTCCCGGAATGTTCGTCTGCTGATTGAAGTCCACCCACAGCCCGCCCATGGTGTAATGCATCCCAGGGAAAATCTTCATCGGCGTGTCGCGCGGATCATCGCCCACAAACTTTTCGTAAATTTCGAGAATCCCTTCCAGCTTCTTGTCCAGAAGTTTGCGGTCAATGTGAGTCAGGTCGAGATACACCATCGGCTTGCCGTCAATGCCGAGGTTGTACTCGAACACAACCTTGAAGATTGCCCGGGTAGCAATGTCGCGAGGCACAAGGTTGCCGTACTTCGGATACCATTCTTCGAGAAAATACCACCGCTCTTTTTCCGGTATGGATTTTGGATCGCGCTTGTCGCCCGCGGTCTTCGGAACCCAAACGCGCCCGCCCTCGCCGCGCGCCGACTCCGACATCAGCCGTAATTTATCTTCGCCAGGAATACAGGTGGGATGAACCTGGATGAATTCGCCGTTGGCGTAATAAGCGCCCTGCTGATAAAGCGCCGACTGCGCCGAACCGGTACACACAACAGAATTCGTCGACTTGCCAAAGATCGCGCCATTCCCGCCAGTCGCAATAATGATCGCATCGGCCGGGAACGTCCGCACTTCCATCGACCGCAAATCCATGGCGCAAATGCCGCGGCACACGCGGTTTCCATCGAGTACCGCCGAAAGAAATTCCCAGTGCTCGTACTTCTTCACCTTGCCTTCGGACTCATACCGCCGGACTTGTTCGTCCAAGGCGTAGAGCAACTGCTGTCCCGTAGTCGCGCCCGCGAACGCCGTGCGGTTATACAAAGTTCCGCCAAAGCGGCGAAAGTCGAGCAGTCCTTCGGGTGTGCGGTTAAACGGCACGCCCATGCGGTCAAGCAGATCGATAATCCCCGGCGCAGCCTCGCACATGTTTTTAATCGGAGGCTGGTTGCCGAGAAAATCTCCGCCATACACCGTGTCGTCAAAATGCTTCCAGGTCGAATCGCCTTCGCCCTTCAGGTTTTTCGCCGCGTTAATCCCGCCCTGCGCGCACACCGAATGCGAGCGCTTTACCGGAACAATCGAAAACAGGTCAACGTTCGCACCCATTTCCGCAATCTTGATCACCGCGGAAAGTCCGGCCAGCCCGCCGCCCACAACAATAATTTTGGGAGTCGCCATCTTATTGCACCGGCCTTCCGGAGCTTGCCGTCTGCTCAGCTGCTTTGTGGTTGGACCGGACGATGGCGCGGTTGGGCTCGTCCTCAGCCACCGGCCGCGAGCGGAACGAATACAAACTCGCAAACCCGGCTGCGCACAGCACTACAAAAAACAGCAGACACACGCGCAGCAGCCGCTTCTGGGCTTTGTCGCCCGACACAATCCCCCACTTCGCCGAGAACAACCAGATTCCATACGCGAAGTGCCACGAAGCCGCCACCAGTCCAACCACGTAGAATAAAAACAGCGCCGGATGCATTACCTCCGCCTGAACTTTGCCGAACGATGCCATCGGATTCTCGTGCAGGTCGATGCCGGTAAACCGCATCGTGTATGTGTGCCACAAGATGTAGACGAATGCGATCCCGCCCGTCCAGCGCTGCGCCGTGTACATCCAGTTGCCGCTCCACGGATAAGCCGTCGCGTTCCCGTCTCCGCGATACCAGATGTAAAAACCGTAGAGCGCGTGAAACAAAATCGGCAGCCAGATCCCGAACAGCTCCAGAAAGAAAACCAGCGGCAGATTCGCCAGAAAGCTTACCTGGCGCGCATAGGCGTCCGGCCCGGTGATGGCCGTCGAATTCGAAATGAGAATGTGTTCGAAGAGAAATGCGCCCACCGGGACAATTCCCGAAAGCGAATGCAGCCGGCGCAATAAGAATGAATATCCCTGACCCGCGCGCAAAGGAGCAACCCCATGCGCTACCACGGGGGCACTAGAACTGGCAGACGCCACGAAACGCTCCTTATGAGTTCGTCTAACTCGTTCAACAACGGAAAAATAACTTTTTATTATCGGACTGCGAGAGAAGTGAAGTCAAGGAACGTACACGAGAAGGAAACACCGAAGAAGGTCTGTCATTCCGACCGAAGGGAGGAATCTATTGTCGCCTGCACCACCGGAAACTCTAACTCACGTGAGCCCGTCGCACCATGCCAGAAACTGCCGAAACGCCGCGCCGCGGTGGCTATACCGCGCCTTCTCTTCCGCGCTAAGTTCAGCAAATGTTTTTCGAATCTGCGGAAAATAAAACAGCGGATCATATCCAAACCCGCCGGCCCCGCGCGGCGCATCGAGAATCACTCCTTCCGCCGTCCCACGAAAAGTCGCGAGAGTCTGCCCACCGCGCGCCGCGGCCAGCACGCACACGAACCGTCCCGTGCGCTTCTCCGCGGGAAACTTCCTCACTTCCCGAAGCAGACGCGCATTATTAGCCTCATCGTCCGTATTCTCGCTAGCCAGGTGAGGCTGATCCGCTGCGTACCGCGCCGAATGCACGCCCGGCGCCCCGTTCAGCGCATCTACTTCCAGCCCGGAATCGTCGGCAACCACGATTTCTCCCGCCGCGTGCAGGCTATATTCCTCAGCCTTCTTGCGCGCGTTATCCTCGAATGTGATTCCGTCTTCAACCACAGCCGGCAGGGAAGCGAAGCCGGGAATGCTCCCAATTTCAATTCCGCGCCCGGCAGCCGCTCCCGCAAAGTCCCGTAGCTTCCCCGGATTCGAAGTAGCAATCAATATTCGTCGCATGCGGAGTCAAGCAAATTATTTCAAAAGTAGGTTTCGTGCAACGTTAGGTTTAGAGCGACGGACAAGCCGGACCGGGAAGGGCACGAGTTCCACTCGTGCCGATAAGAGCCACAAATGGCGCGGGCTTTAGCCCCTGAGGGTCGCTCCTTTTCGTACTCGCCAACTCCAAACCCCCACGCCCGCCATCGCCACAATCGAAATCCATCCCCCCAGCGCCCGATCCCCCGTCCGCGCAAATCGAATTTCCACGCGGTTCATTCCCGCAGCGACCGGAACCAGCATCTGCCCCGTTTCCGCTCGCGCGCTCGTCTCCACCACGCGCCCGTTCACTTCCACTCGCCACGCCGGATAACGCACGAGCCGCAGCGCCAATTGATCCGGCGCAGACATGTCCACCGTAAACATTTTGGACTCGGCATCCCAGCGATAGACGTGAATCGCGGCATGCGCCGGCCCATCGACAGTCACTTTGCGCGCGTCTTTATCATCAATACCGGTCTCCGCCGGGTCCGCTCCCAGCGGCGTGTATTCCTCCACGCCCTCGTAACCCGCGCCGGTAGCCATGTTGTCCTGCATCTCGCGAAGATCTGCCACATTGTCCCACCACGGCGCCTGAATGCGATGCCACCCCGCGACAATCACCAAGATCGAGAGCACACACACCGCGCCCCGCCACCACCAGCGCCGCGGGCTGGACTTCACAAAACTAGACTTCGCGAAACCAGCCGTCACGAAGACGCAGAAAATCAGGCTCAAGCACAACAGCCAGCGCCAGGGAAACTGCATGAACTCCATCTTCGGCAAAAACTTCCACAGCAGCGCGCTCACTGGAAACATCAGTACACTGCAAACGATCGCCCATCCCAGCAGAACATTCCACAGCTCACGCTGCGTTTCGCGCCACTGCCGCGTCACCCACACAGCAGCGAAAATTGCCGCCATCTCAAGAACCGCTACCCACGAGATGAGGTGATTGAAGGCATCGTGATCAGCGTCCGTCGTATGAATGAACAGGAAGCTGTCCACCGGACGCGATCCCGCCGAAACCGCCTGCGCAATGTCGACCCAACGCTGTTCGTAGATCGCCGGAAGCAAATAGACCGCCGCCAGGCACGCCCCCAGCGCCACCGCACCTGCCCCCACCAGCAAGAGTCGCGGCGAGCGCCGCCGCCACGCGAAGAACGCAACCAGCAGCACCAGCGAGTAGTGGATCATCACTGCCGCCGGAGCATTGGTCAGCCACGCCGCCGCCAGCAACAGCGCGAGCGGCACCATGGCCGGTAAGATGGCCCGCCCGCTGAAATATTTACTAAAATCCGTCTCCTGATCCACTGCCTTCAGCACGAACAGCAGCAGCAGCGGCACCAGGCAACTGGCCAGCAGTTCGGCGAACGCGCTCCGCCAGTAAACAATCACCACATGGTAAGGATTGACGGCATAAAGCACGGCGGCAAAAATCGCGTCGCGCCGGTCGAGACATCTTTGGTCAACCGATTCTCGGTCAACCCAGCGCCGCGCCAGCACAAACATCGACACACCCGCCGCCACCAGAGCGAGCCAGATGTAAATGCTGGAAGCCAGCGTCCAGGGAAAAATCGCGCTCAGCCCCGCGCCCAAAGTCCACGAAGCCGGCGGATAAAATACAAACCGTGGCTCCCCGTAGCCGAAATGCGCCATCGCAGCCCATCGCGGATAAACAATCCCTTGCTTCCATTGCGCCAGCACTTCGAGCCACGAGTACAAATGAAACTCCACATCGTGTCCCGACGGCGTACCAAAAAAGAAGAACGGAATTTCCACCGCAAAAGCCGCAGCGCCGATCGCAAGCAACGGCGACCACAGCAGCGCCGCCCGATCTTCACCTGAAGTACTCCCAGCCCGGTCACCCATAGGTCGACCGTTTTCAGGCCGGTCGTTCCCAGTCCGATCATTCCCAGGTTGCTCTCGCAATCGACGTTCGGCCCCGCTAATCTTTCCCAGACTCACCCCTTGCCCGCAGAAATTCGATCCACACGAACTAATAAACCGCGCCACATTTAACCCAGATTTAACACGGCTGCAACCATCCTGCAACGGCGTTCGGCTACCTTACTCGCATTGGGGTGGAACAGACCACGAAGATTTGAAGGGCCCGTGTCAAAGACGGGGCCCGGGTCCTTCGACTCTTCGAGAAGCCACCGCCGAAAGCCTCCCGCTCCCACGCGCTTCCAGACCGCCGCATCGCCCGCCTGAAATCCTCCTGAAGACTATCTGCCCATGACCTGCCCGCGGGAGGCTTTTTTAGTAGCACCGGCATCCTGCAGGCTGTCGCGTGGGCGGCTCGCCCACGCAGCGGCAGGCCAGAGTTTGCCCAGAGTTTTCCGAAGGGACAGCCACGAACGAGACACGAACTAGGAATAAAAAGCTAAGGATGGAAAACTCAAGACTCGAACACGAAGGAAAAGAATGGAAACTACACCGAGGTTTCTTCCGGACTGCGCTGATGCCGCAGCTCGGAAAGGAAATCGTCCTGCTGCAAAGTGGTCCCACGCCGCAACAGTTCGAGCAATGGATCTTCCATCTCATCGCTCACTTCGTCTCCGCCGCCGAAGCTCTCCACCTTCGTCTCTGCATGTTCGAACTGGGTGAGGTCGGCCACGAGGGCCCGCGGAGAAATACTCATTTCCAGCAGGGTCGCGGGACAACTGCGCAGAAACTTGATCAGATCTTCCACCTGCGCGCGCTGCTCGGGCGTGCGGGAAGGGAACTCCACTCCCATGCCATGCCCGGGATGCGCCACTCGCACCATACCTTCGGTATGAACTTCAAGATCCTGGGCCTTCAGGCAAAGATCGACCAGAGCGCGTTCCGGAAACGGCGCGTCGGTTTGCACATAGCACCCACCCAGGCTCAAGTCGGTCAACTTGCAATTGGGCACGGTCTCGCCGGGGCCCGCACCACCCGTGTTCACTGCAGCTTTCAGCCAGGCCTTCAATTCAGCCGATGAATCTTCCGCCAGATCGATGAAGTGAACTCCAGTTTGCCCATTCGGATTTGCCCACGCCACCTGCCCGTGCGCCTGAATTTCCAGAGCGCCATCCGGCAGCTCAAAATGGAAAGCCAGCAAGGCCCCCGGAATCTGCTGCTCGGCCGTCAGTACATCCATGCCAGTCTCAGACAGATCCAGAAGGATGCCATCCACCTTGCGCGTGTCGGGCAGCGTGATCTCTACCGGCGCCTGCACCGGAACTCTGACCGCTCGCCTGCGTTCCCGGCTCAACAGAGCCGCAGCCGCGCGCAGTCCGGCCTTCGCGGCATCCTCGGATAGAGGTTTGTAGAGCACGAAATGCGCCCCGCCGCTCAGGATGTCGCGCACCTTCGCCGTATCTGCTACCAGGGCAATGCTCAACGGCCCCGTGCCCAGCTTCTGCGCCTGTCGTAGCACGTCTTCCGAGATTTCCGGGTTGTCGAAATCGACAATGAGGGCGTCAAACCTCTGCTGCTGAATCCGGGCCAGCGCGGTCTCATGATCGCTGGAGCGGTCCATGGCAATGCCGAAGTCCGGCAGCACTCTGCCCAGAACGTCAGCCGCGGAGTCGTCGTTCGATACCAATAGAGCGTGAAGGGTCATAAAGCCATCAGGGTCCTAAACGCGGGCGCCTCTACGGCCAGCGCGGAGCTGCGGGTCGCGGTGCCTTGGAAGAAGAAGCCGAGCTGCCCGAACCGGCGCCAGCCTTGGCCGACATCGCATCCCCCTCGAGCAGAGACGTCTCGTCTACTTCCGCCAATACTCCGTTGTCGTCATCATCGTTCTCAGCCAGCAAAGGTGCTACTTCGCGCAGCTTTTCGGCTGCCTGCTGGAGCATCTCGATCTGCTTACCAAGTTGGGCGTATTTCGCCTGCTTTTGCCGCAGGACTTCATGAATATCTTTCATACAATCTCCTGTTGGCAATGTAAGGAGCGCATGCCGGATGGGTCAACGGTAATCCCCGCGGCCAGATTACCGGAGTAACGCAGGAAGAGACGGAGTGCAGAACGGGATGCACAGCTTCCGGTGCACCTTCAGGTGTACGTCCCGCGACGTCACAGAAAATAAAAGCCCCGCCGTCTCAGGCGGGGCTTTCGATTCCGTGTCTACAGAAGGCCAACTACAATTTCAGCTTGCGTCGGACTATTCCAGCCATGCCAATCAACCCCACGCCCAGAAGACTCAGGCTGCCCGGCTCCGGGACCGATGGGGCGTTGATATCGGTGTCGCCGCTCCCAAGTTTTGTCTTGCCGGTGAAGCATTTCAGCCCGGTATTGACGGTCAACTGTATCGTCACTCCATCAACCGTGGCTCCGGTGTACCAGGTTCCGGTCAATGTACCTGAGAGAGTGTAGTTGTGGGTCCCGTTAGCCAGAGTGACCATCGTCCAAGTCACCGGTCCACCAAAGGTTCCGTTAAACAGCAAGCCCTTGGGAATTCCCTGGGTGCCGTTCGAGCGGATATCGAAGGCTCCCCCTCCCGCGAATGTGCCGCCCCACGCCAGACTCCCAGAGGTCAATGCCCCGGTCGAAAAGGTCACGCGGCCCAACGAGCCTGTCACTAACCCCATACCATTCAGGCCGTCCACCGCGACCAATTCCGAGCCCGTAAGACTCAATCCCGCGGTGCTGCCCGACAAAGTCCCGCCGCTGTTCGTGAAGTCTACTGAATTATTGGCAAACGCCGAAATTGGCAGTGCTAGAGCCAGCAGAACCATCCACAACACGCGTTTCATTGAAGACCCCTCCGAAAATTTCGCAGGCACACCACTAGACACAATGCCACCTTGTTGCGTGCACCCGGAGTACCAGATCACGAAGTTAAGTAATCCATTGCAATGAAACGAGTTATGAGGCAGAGATCCGTTTTGCAGAGTTTCGACAGTGCAAAGTCATGCACACTTTTAGCGCCATTTAGCGCTATTCTTGCCCGCGCCAACCGAATTTCCTGGTCGCCAGGGCAGTCGCCCAAGCCAGATCCCCACCCAAGCTACCCCGCAAATAGACGCCAGCGATCGTCCCGTCAGCCGGTCAGCGATGGCAGTTTGCCAGCCGACCCCAGCAGGAAGATCATTCCCACCACGATGCTGTAGGCCGACGTAAGCAGCGTAAGACCGCGTAAGGCGTTGGCACTGACCGCCGTCAGCACAGTACCGACCGTCCGCGAAAACGGATTCTGCGACTCACCCGGAGAGAGCCAAGCCAGCACCTTGTCCGCCGAGAACAATCCCGCCGCCACTCCGCACATCAGCGTGTTCATCAACACCAGACCCACGATAAACATCAGCAGCCCCAACAGCCCCGCGCCCGTTCCGCCCAGATTGGCCGCCATCAGAAAGAGCAGAATCTGGGTCGGAGTTTCCGCGCCCAGTCCGTGAATCACGCCCACCAGAAAGGTCGAACTCGTACCATATCCGTCCTTAAACACCTGCGGAGCTTCCACCCGCGTTCCACCAAAAATCCGGCTCAGCCGCCAGTAGACCCACAATGCCCCATTCGCCAATAGAGTGATCCGCGTGCGCGGAGCGTGGCTGTGTGTCGAATGTGAAGATGACTCACGAAAAAAAGTCCCCAACACGTAAAGCCCTAGCACCAGCAGAGTGAACCCCACCAGTCGTTCCGCCCAGCGGTCGCTGGCCGCTGGCAGGGCAATGCGGAACACCACCGCCGCCGTCCCCAGCACAGCTATGGTAGTCGCGTGGCCCGCCACGTAGAGCAGGCCGTAGCGCATGGCGTCACGCGCTTTCAACTGCACGCTGCTGATGTCGGTGATAGCCGCGATGTGGTCGTAGTCCAGCCCATGCCGGAATCCCAGCAGCGCAGCCGAGAGCAGCGCCAGTCGCAGATTGACGGGATCAACCAAAGCAGATCAACCAAAACGGATCTACAAAACGCATCAATAAAAAAATATCAAGGAAACGGATCGACCAAGAAAAGAATCCCCGCGGCCAGTTCGCCAGCCCGCGAATTCCGCGCGCCGCGCCGGACTTGTAGGCTAGCACACTCGCGCCCGGAAACCCCGCGCACGACATCGACTCTGCAAAATTCGGCGAAAAGAGTATCGAATCCTCCTTGACAATAAAAGTTGTCAATGGTACCGTCTCTTCGTGCTCGACCTCCAAGTCATCGATGATCCCGCAGCCGCGACCGCGGCTTTGGAGCCCATCCGGGGTCGACTCCTCTCCGAGCTACTCGTGCCTGCCTCGGCCGCGACGCTCGCCACGCGGGTTGGCCTGGCTCGACAGAAAGTCAACTACCACCTGCACGCCCTGGAGGCGCACGGGCTGGTGCGGCTGGCCGAGGAACGCAAGTGGGGCGGCCTGACGGAACGGCTGCTCGTAGCAACGGCCGCTTCCTACGTCGTCTCGCCGAGCGCCCTGGGTCCGGTCGGCGCGGATCCGAATCGCGAAATCGATCGGCTGTCCGCGAGCTATCTTATCGCCCTGGGCGCGCGGGTCGTCCACGAGGTGGGCGATCTGGTTCGTCGTGCGAAAGAGACGGGCAAACGCCTGGCGACCCTGGCCGTGGACACCGAAGTTCGTTTCCGCTCGGCGACGGACCGGGCGGCTTTCAGCAACGAACTCGCCGAGGCCATCACGAAACTGGTTTCGAAGTACCACGACGAATCCGCCCCCGGCGGCCGCGCGCATCGCCTGGTAGTCGTGGCGCACCCTCTGCCGCAGAAATCCCATCCCAAGTCCGATCATCCCAGGTTCAATCATCCCAAGTCCGATTCCAAGGAGACATCATGAGCGTGAAGAAAGAACCCTCCGGACGCCGTTCAGTCCAGGTCGAAGTCGAGGTCCCCGGCACTCCGGAGGAAGTCTGGCGGGCCATCGCCACCGGGCCGGGTATTTCGTCCTGGTTCGTGCCAACTGAGTTCGAGGTGGTCGACGGGAAGCCGGTTGCAGTGACCCTGAATTTCGGCCCGGGTATGGAGTCTCGTTCCCCCGTAACAGCATGGGATCCGCCGCGAAGATTTGCCGCCGAGGCCAACGGCTGGATGCCGGGTTCGCCGGTCATCGCGGACGAGTGGAGCGTCGAAGCGTGCGGCGGAGGCATCTGCGTCGTCCGCATCGTGCATAGCCTTTTCGCCGAGACGGACGACTGGGACAACCAGCTGGCAGGCACCGAATCCGGCTGGCCTGGCTACTTCCGCATCCTCCGGATCTATCTCACGCACTTCCGCGGCCAACGCTCCGCGATGATGCAGTGGATGGCCCCCGCCGTGGGAACCGAAGCGGAGGCCTGGGAAACGCTGACCGCGGCATTGGGGCTGAAAGGCGCGAGCGCCGGGCAGAGTTGGGCGGCTCCAGCGACCGCCCCGGCAGGCGTCCCGGAACTCAGCGGTGTTGTGGAGCACCTCAGCCAGAGTCCGTACAACGCTCTGCTGCGGCTCGATAAGCCAGGGCCGGGTGCCGCCGCCCTGGGCGCCGTCAACTTCGGCGGCCAGAGCATGGTCACGCTAAATTTCTACCTCTACGGCGATCAGGCAGCCGCGACCGTCGCCCGCGAGACACCGCTCTGGGAAGCCTGGATTCAAGAACACTTCCCAACGCCGTCGGACACGACCAAGAGTGAGAATGCGAATGCAAATGCGAATAAATGATCGCATGGTCACGGGAGTCAGTGCATTACTGCCCAAACTTTCCCGAGCTAAACTTTTTTCGAGGACTCCGCCGTGGTAGGCTCTCCCGCGGCAGACGCCGCCTTCGGCGCCGCCGCCGGACCAATCAGCTCCCGCAGCCGCCGCGAAAGAATCGCAGCCAGCGATTGGTAGAAGCGGGAACCCAGATGCGGAAAGAGTTCAAACATCGACTGCAGAGTCGACCGGTCGAGGTAGTAAGCCCAGACCTCTTCTTTGGCGACCACATTCGCCGTCGCTGGCAACTCATCCAGAAACGAAATTTCGCCGCAAGCCTCGCCCGGCCCGATCCCAAACGTCCCCTTCGACGGAATCTGCACCGAGGCTGTGCCTTTCACCAGCAAGTACACACCATGCGTTCGTTTACCCTGTAGCACAATGGTGTCGCCCGGTTTGAACTGCCGGCGAACCGCCTTATCCGCCATCAAGGCCCAATCGTTGGGCGTCAGATACACCAGTCCGCTCTTGGCGGCCGACAATACAGACACGTCTTGCTGCTGCGTTGCCTTCGACATGGCGTGTGCGCTCGATATCCCGGAGAGACAACTCCGGTAGCGATTTGACAGATAACAACAGGGCTGACAGGAGATTAGCAGAAACCCCTGCGGAAAAACGTCGCAGCCATCTCGCACGTATCAGGAAAGTAAGCGCGGACAAAAGCGAAGTGCGCGCGCGAAGCCCGCAGTTTTGATTGTCATCCCGAGCAAGCATTCGGTGGTGGTACAGTTTGAACTTTCAAGCGGGTGCGTCATCCCGAGCGGAGCCGCTTTTCAGGCGAAGCGAGGGATCTCCCGCTTAACCGGCCTGACGCGTAAGCTAAACTGCACCACCACCAAGCGTTCTTTGCGCAGCCGAGGGACCTGGGCGAGCCGCGCGAACCGTCGCGCAGCCTTTATTAAGAAAAGCCGCGACGCAATAATCGCGCGTCCGGCTCGCTTCCTTAATAATCGTCCGGATCGGCCACCGGCCTCGGATCGTTCACAAAGAAGTTCGCGTCCAGCCGCGCCGGAATCGTCGTAAACACCCGCGGAGCCTGATTCAGATTGAAATACTCGCTCAGGTCCGTTGTGGATCGCGCATCCGCAAAATTGAGCGCGCCTTCTTCGATCCCAAAATTCTGCTCGATGAATCGCAAAACACTTCCAAAATCTTCTCGAACATTACTCACAAACCCCGCCGTCGTATACGCCGATACCGCGATGAACGGCACGCGAAATCCATACTGGTAATCGCCTTGCGGCTCTGCCAGAAACGTCGGAGACACGTGGTCGTACCAGCCCCCCCAATCGTCCCACGTGATCAGAATCGCCGTATTATCCCAATACACCTCGCCGTCCGGGCACTTGCGGTTGTTGCCAATCGAATTCACAATCGAAGCCACCCATGCCGGGCCGCCGCCGTCATTGCTCTTGGGATGATCAGAATTCGGCCCACTCGGAATCACCCAGCTCACACTCTGTAACTTGCATCCCGAAATGTCGGTCAGCACCTGCTTAGGATTGAGCACCACATTGCTCGTCCAATCCGCTCCCGTACACACTCCACCCGCAGGCTCGCTCGGCTCGCAAATGTGATCGATCGCGTTGGGCGCAGTCCAGATCGAATTCGCCCCCGGCGTGTAGTACTTCCAGCTGATCCCTGCCGTCTCCAGCAGGTCCGACAGTGTCTCATGCTCGAAGCAGGGATAGATCGTCCCCTTCTCGCCCGCCGTAGTCACCACTTGCACCGTAGTGGTCGCCAAAGCAACGCACCCGGCAATCGTACTGGCCAGATCCGGAGCCACATTCTCCGCCGCGAATGTTCCGATCGCGTCGTCGCTCGCGCTGGGCGCCGAAGTTCCCCCAAACAGAAACTGGTGCGCCGGAAAACTCGGGCCTTGGTTGGTCTGAAACATATAGTTTCCCCATCCATATTGCGTGGCCAGGTCCAAATAAGGGTCCACCAGCCCAGCGGAGTTGTCGACATACTTGAAAGGCGGACTGACCGGGCACGTACCCACGCAGTTGGTAAGCGCAGCGCCATCCATGCGGCAAACTCCCGCCGAGTTCTTGTCGCACCCCCGGATGAAATAAAGGTGCGTATGCCCGATATCGTAAGCATTGGCCAGCGGAATCGACACCGGCTGCGTGATCCCGGTAGGCGATGTCTTATCCAGCCAGTTGCTGGTCTGGATGTCGTATTGCGACCCCGTCGGCGTGGTGCTGCACGAACTGCTGCTGCCGTAAGGCGGGCTGCACAGCCCATAAAAGAGATTGTCGGGTGTGCGGTTTTCCTGCACGATCACCACCACGTGCTGAAAACTAGAAATCTGCGCCTCGCTGCAAACACAAAGACAAAGCCAAACCGCCCCGAAAACCGCCCCGAAAACAAAGAGCAGCAGGAAGTTCCTACGCGCAAATTTCATCCCCATAGCTTTCCTCGACAGGCCGCAAAAATCCTTCGGGTCCAGAGGGCCAAGGGGAGGTGGCCGCAGCTTACCACGAATCAAAACCACAGAGAGCGCAAAAATCTCCCGAGTCCAACCGCAGAAATGAACGAAGAAATAAACACGAAGCGAAAAAGATGAACGGAGAAATGGCTCGTCCCCTGAGAGATTCGAACTCCCGACCCTCTGGTTGGCAGACTAAACAGCCAACGCTAACTGCCTGGCGTGGAATCGCTTACAAATCTGGCAAGTGAGTCGCACCTACGCACCCAAGATACAATTAGTTCATTATGTTGGCAAAGATGCTGCCCTCACAGAAGATGGAACTTGCCATCTACAAGCACGTAGTTGCGTTGGAGCCGTCGGCAGCGGATGTGACGCTACCGCACCTCTCCCAAATAATCGGGGAAAAGGATTACGGGAGGGTAGCCGAGCGTCTCATAGCTTTGGACGATGAGGATCGAGTACAGCTCACTAAGCTGTTAGGAGGGTCTTTTGCGCCCCGCGCACTGTTTAACAATGACCCGGCGTTCTTCCACTCCGGATCCTTTCTCATCAAGATCGCTCCGCATGGTAGAAGCTATTTTGAGGAACTTGAGCAACGCGCTAAAGAAGAGGACCACAAACCGGTAGTCTTCATCAGTTGCGGACAGTACGACCAGAAGGAGATTCAGCTTGGTAAAAATCTGGCAGCGAAGGTGAACGAGCTTACGAAGTTGGAGGGATACTTTGCCGAGAACCGGAATACTCTCGCGGGTCTGTCCAACGACATCTTCCGCGCCCTAGAACAGTGTTCGGCTCTCGTGGCTGTGATGCACCATCGTGGTGAGGTTGAGACTTTGGGCGGGAAGAAACATATTCGAGGCTCGGTCTGGATTGAACAGGAAATTGCTATCGCCGCTTTTCTCACTTCAACCCGCGGCCGTGATATTCCAGTGCGGTTGTACGTCCAAAAAGGAATCAAGCGAGAAGGCGTCCGGGAACAACTCAAGCTCAATCCTTTCGAGTTTGATGAAGAAACCGAAGTGCTCGCAGATTTTACGTCTCGATTGAAGGACGGTACCTTTCTGACCGTACCTCGGTAGCAGATCCACAACTGCAACCCAAGGCTGAGGTTGGGAACCCCTCGGCAAGTGCATGAAAATATGGTGCGCCCTGAGAGATTCGAACTCCCGACCTACTGGTTCGTAGCCAGTCGCTCTATCCAACTGAGCTAAGGGCGCACATCGAGGCAGGAAACTGCCGGTCGACTACAGCGATCAATACTTACATCGACAAGTTAAAGCCGAAGACCAATTATAGCGAAGAATCATTAGCCTGAAAACGTACTTCTCCCGCCGTAGTGCCTCAGTTTGAACTTTCAAGCGTGACGTCATCCCGAGCGGAGCCGCTTTTCAGGCGGAGCGAGGGATCTCCCTGAAAATCGTGCCTTGGGAGATCCCTCCCGCGGCTGAACTACGCCGCGGTTCGGGATGACGCAAGGGCGAAGGCTCAGCCTGAGTCCGGGGAATCCAGCACTGACCTCCAAAAAGAAAACTCTTTTCAACACCCCTCCGTGGCCCTTCCGTTGCCTCTATCGCCCGAAGTAATTCTTTCTCGCCGCCCGGCAATTCCTACAGAGGCAATAACCTTATCGGCCTTGATTCTTAACGGTTTACGGATGGCACGCCGTTTGCACTATACAAGTACAGACGAAGTGGCGCGCAACGGGGTGCTTCAGAGAATAACTTCGGCCAGAGGTTTTCTGTGAGCACCCCTTGCTTTTTCTCCTCATCAGCCCTCCCCCGTTCCTCCCTTGCATTGAAAGAAACAGGTCATCAGAAACAGGTGTCAGATATACGTGGAAGAGCGGCGCTTTAGCGCCGCGTCTAGCCATAGAGAATCGATCGGGCTTCAGCCCCTGGAGCCTCCTTACGCCAACACCACAGGCTCCCGCACATCAATCCCCGCCTGCCGCAGCAGCTTGGCCACCGCATCCTGTTTCATCCGCGAGGCATCGAACTCCACCCGCACCGTATGCTCCTTGGCATTGAACTGCACTCGCCGGATGCCGTACACCTCGCGCATCGAATCAATCGCCCGCAGTTCGTTCTCCCCCGGAATCGCACCATAATTGAAAGCCACATCAAGATAAGTCATAGGTCCACGCCCTTCGGTATGATGAATTGGAAGTTCCGGCCCGTCCCGCCGGATGAATCCAATATAAATCGTCATTGATCCAACAAGACAGCGATCCAACAATACACAGATCGAACAAGATAAGTCTATGACAGCGTCACTGCATTGCCGACAACACTCACGTCCCTGATCTGCGCAGGGACGGCGTCGCGTTGCGACGGTCCGTCATAGGAATTCAGACCGCGCGAGTCCCGGAGGGACTGCCGAAAATAGCCCGCCAGTTCGACTGGCGGGGAACCGGGATCACCGTAGAGAATCGCGTCCCGTAGGGACGCCTGAACCACCTATCACAATGACTGCCACGAACCCGTCAGAGCGCGATCCCATCTGCGGGATGACCGTCAATCCCGCCACAGCCAAGCACGTCTACGAGCACGCCGGAAAAAAATATTACTTCTGCTCCGCCGGTTGCTTGGAAAAATTCAAAGCCAACCCTGAGGGATATTTGAACCAGCCCGCAACATCACCCCTGGTAATGCCGGGAATGCCCTCCGCTCCGAAGCCGTCCGCGTCGGCTCACGCTGCGCATTTGCACAGCATCATGAGCCAAGGCATAAAGACTCAAGCCACAGACGTCCGCCGAGCACCCGCAAATGTATCGTCCGCCTCCGCACCAGCCTACGTCTGCCCCATGTGCCCCAAGGTCCGCGAGCCGAAGCCCGGACCCTGTCCTTCCTGCGGCATGGCCCTTGAGCGAGACGTTCCCGTCGCCGCCAAGCGCACCGAATACACCTGCCCCATGCACCCGCAAATTATTCGCGACGGCCCCGGTTCGTGCCCGATCTGCGGCATGGCCCTCGAGCCGCGCACAGTGACCACCACAGGAGAAGAAGACAATCCCGAACTCCGCGACATGACGCGCCGCTTCTGGGTCGGCGTCGCCCTCACCGCCCCACTCCTCGCACTCGCGATGGGCGGCATGTTCTGGCCGCACGTTTTCGAGGACTTGCTATTCATCATGCGCGTCAGCGGCAGAGGCCTGAATCTCCCGTGGCTTGAGTTCGCGCTAGCCACTCCCGTGGTCCTCTGGTGCGGCCTCCCATTCTTCCAGCGTTTCTGGACGTCGCTCATCAACCGCAGCCCCAACATGTTCACGCTGATCGGCCTCGGCACCGGCGTAGCCTACATCTACAGCGTAGTCGCGACGATCGCGCCCGGAATTTTCCCCGCGTCGCTTCGCGGTGGAAACGGTATGGTCGGATATCCCGAGGTCTACTTCGAGTCCGCCGCCGCCATCACCACACTCGTCCTGCTCGGCCAGGTCATGGAACTCCGCGCCCGCAGCCGCACCAGCGCCGCGATCCGCGCCCTCCTCGATCTCAGCCCAAAAACCGCGCGCCTTCTCACCGACGGCCCCGGTGGCGAGGTTATAGAAGGTGGCGAGGTTATAGAAAAAGATGTGGCTCTCGAGCACGTGCAACCCGGCGACCGCCTGCGCGTCCGTCCCGGAGAAAAAGTCCCCGTCGACGGCGTCATCATCGAGGGCCGCAGTTCCGTCGATGAGTCCATGATCACCGGTGAATCCATCCCGGTCGAAAAATCGCCAAACAGCAAAGTGATCGGCGCAACCATCAACTCCACTGGATCCTTCATCATGCGCGCCGAACGCGTCGGCTCCGAAACCCTGCTGGCGCGAATCGTTCAGCTAGTCGGACAAGCCCAGCGCAGCCGCGCTCCCATCCAGCAACTCGCCGATCGCGTCGCCGCCTGGTTCGTGCCCGCCGTCGTAGCCGTCGCCGCAGTAACATTCGCCGCGTGGCTAGCATTCGGTCCGCAGCCCCGCCTGGCTCACGCGCTCGTAAATGCCGTAGCAGTTCTAATCATCGCCTGCCCCTGCGCCCTCGGACTCGCCACGCCCATGGCGATCATGGTCGGCACCGGCCGCGGCGCCCACGCCGGAGTCCTAATCAAAAACGCCGAAGCCCTCGAGACCCTCGAAAAAGTCGACACACTGGTCGTCGACAAAACCGGCACGCTCACCGAAGGCAAGCCTAGCGTTACCAGCATGTCGGACCGTCTATCGAACGATCCTCAACTGCTCCGCCTCGCTGCCAGCCTCGAATCTGCCAGCGAGCATCCGTTAGCCAACGCAATCGTCGCCGCGGCCGCCGAAAAGAAGCTCAAGCTTTCTCCGCCGCAAGAAGTTCAATCCATCACCGGAAGGGGAATCACAGGAGTTGTCGAGGGCCGCAAAGTCGCAATCGGCAGCGTACGAATGATGGTTGAGCTCGGAATCCTGCAAAAACCCGAAGTCATTTCCGGACCCTATCCCGGCACAATTCTCTGCGTCGCTGTCGACGGAGAGTATGTGGGCGCGTTCTCAGTTGCCGACCAACTGAAGCCCGCAACTGCCAATACTGTGCTCGAACTCAAGAACCGCGGCCTCAGAATCGTGATGCTCACTGGCGACAACCGGATAGCAGCGCTCCGCATTGCCAGCACGCTCGGCATCACCGAGTTCCAAGCCGAAGTCCTCCCCGAAGGAAAACTAGAAGTCATCCGCAAACTGCAACAGCAGGGAAGAGTCGTCGCCATGGCCGGCGACGGCATCAACGACGCCCCCGCTCTCGCTCAAGCCGATGTCGGCATCGCCATGGGCACCGGCACCGACATCGCTATGGAAAGCGGCGGCATCACCCTGGTCAAAGGCGACCTCACGGGAATCCTCCGCGCCCGCAAACTCAGCCAGGCCACCATGCGCAACATCCGCCAGAATCTTTTCTTCGCCTTCATCTACAACGCCCTCGGAGTCCCCATCGCCGCCGGCGTCCTCTATCCGTTCTTCGGTATCCTGCTCAGCCCCATCTTCGCCGCCGCCGCCATGAGCTTCAGCTCCGTCAGCGTAATCACCAATGCCCTCCGCCTCCGCCACGTCAAGCTGTAAGGAACAAGGGTCGTGGCGCCGTCTGAACTTTCAAGCGTTGCGTCATCCCGAGCGGAGCCGCTTTTCAGGCGGAGCGAGGGATCTCCCTGAAAATCGAGCCTCGGGAGATCCTCCCACGGCTGAACTACGCCGCGATTCGGGATGACGCAAGGGCGAAGATTCAAACTGAGCCACTACCGTAACGAGAGACGATAGTCAGCCGACGATTGTGAGAAACTATCCCCGAATTCTTGCCTATGAATCCTCCCCCTCCTACCAGCAGGAAGCACTCTTCTTTTCCGGACCCGCCTGCCAAAGCACCGCTGCGACTCTCTCCCCGATTCCTATTCATACTGTCGATCTGTCTCGCAGCTTTCGTCTTCTCCGTCTATAGCCGCTCTTTGCCGTTTCAATTCATCCTGGATGATCACCGCTTTACCGCCGATCCGCGGATTCAGGAAGCTGGCCATCTCTGGGAATATTTTACGAACTACGTTTGGGCGCAGGTCACAGGCGGTCCTCCAAGCTTCTATCGCCCGTTGTTCATTGTTTGGATGAGGGCAAATTTCATACTGAGCGGCCTGTCTCCCTGGGGATGGCACTTGCTCAGCATTTTGAAACATCTGTCGGTAGCGCTGCTGCTCGGCCTGCTGGCGTGGAAGCTACTGAACGACGCGCTCGCCGCACTTACGGCGGCAACTCTCTTCGCGCTGCATCCCGCGCAAACCGAATCGGTAAGCTGGGCGAGCGTTCCCGATCCTCTCATGTCGGCCGGAATTTTGGTCGCACTCCTCCTGTACCTCCACTACATGGACAGCGTGTCGCCTGCAGTGCAGAACTACCGACTGCTGGATGACAGAAAGAGACTGCGGAAAAAACCCGTAGGCCAGCCGTCGTCTCTGTGGCTGGCCGCTTCCGCAATGGCCTATTTTGCCGCGCTCCTGGTGAAGGAAACAGCCATCGTTTTTCCCTGCGTGATCCTTGCTCTCAATCTCCACGCAGGGCGAAGCCAAATTGACCGCGGATCCCCCTCCCAAGCCGGCGATGCGAACCTTCGAACTCGTCTGCCGCAGACGCTCCGCCACATCCTACCTTTTGCGTGCGTCACCGTGCTGTATCTTCTTTTGCGCCTGAACGCCCTGAGTGGCAAACTCGGCGCAGTCACACAGCATTTACCCTGGACCACCCTCCTCCTCTCCTGGCCATCCATTCTTTGCTTTTACGTGAAAGTACTGTTATGGCCGGTAAAGTCCTACTCGTTTGCCGATCCAATCTTGGTAGAAAACTTCTCGGTGCGCAGCTTCTTGTTGCCGCTCTTCGCATTGACATGCGCGGTGATCATCTTGGCGGGCGGAGTATTTTGGGCGTGGCGCAAATCTCGCGAGCTTGGCAAGCGCGGTTCTATCGGCGTCGAATCCGCACTAATAATAGGAATCGTCCTTCTTCTCTTACCGCTTCTTCTCGCGCTCAACTTGAACGCTCTAAACCCCGGAGACTTCCTCCACGGCCGATACACCTATCTGCCGTTGGCCGGTCTGATGCTGCTCGTGGCGACCGGATGTCGTCTATTGGAAAGTCTGTCGGGAAAGTTGAAAATCGCCGTGCTGTGTTCCGCATGCGCTCTAGCAATCGTCTCCGCGCTCTTGACGTTCGCGCAGCAGAATCAATGGAAAGACGACTCGACCGTGTTCACAGTTGCGCACCAACTCGCCCCGCACAACGCTCCAGTCGCGCAGAATCTGGCAGACACGCATTTACAAGCTGCTCTACAACTCGACGAGCAAGGCCGATGCCCTGAGGCGTTGCCGGTCTTTGAGCAGGTAACTCAGGACTATCCTCAAAATTGGTATGCCTGGGCGGGCCTCGGAGACTGTTACGTTCAACTCAACAACCTGCCGAAAGCCGAAGAATCGCTCCACCGAGCCGCCGATCTCTCCAAGACCCCCCGCGTAATTCAGCAGTGGCAGGAATTACGCGCGCAAATGGGACTGTCTGTGTCTGCTCCCTGATCTGCACAAACTTCGATCTCCCGTGGTGGCACAGTTTGAACTTCAAGCGTGACGTCATCCCGAGCGGAGCCGCTTTTCAGGCGGAGAGAGGGATCTCCCTGAAAATGGCACCTTGGGATATCCCTCCCGCGGCCGAATTACGCTGCGGTTCGAGATGACGCAAGTACAAAGATTCAACTGAGCTACTACCGATCTCCCCTGCATGTGCAGGCAGCATGCCGCACCCGGCTATAATATTAAATTCTGAAAGCTGAAGAACTCAGCTTTTGGGTGGGCAGCGCTTTCAGCGCTGCGATGGAGGGTTCCTTATTTTGTGCGGGGCTTTAGCCCCTGAGGTCTGCTGACGTTCTCGCTTCCTCTATGGCCACAACGAAGACACTCCCCGCGCACCCGCAAGTCTCCGTAATCATCCCCGCGCGCAACGAGGAAGCCAGCCTCGCCGATTGTCTCCAGTCGCTCACCACGCAGTCCGGCATAGCCTTCGAAATCATCGTGGTCGATGACCACTCCACCGACCGCACCCGCCAAATCGCGGAGTCATTCCCCAGTGTGCAAGTCATCGCAGCCGCACCGCTGCCCGCCGGCTGGACCGGCAAGAACAACGCCGTCACCACCGGTGCCCGCCACGCCCGCGGCGAGTGGCTCCTGTTCACCGACGCCGACACCGTCCACCTGCCCGGATCGCTGGCCCGCGCCCTAACAGAAGCCCAGCAAAACGGCGCTGACTTGCTCTCCTATTCGCCCGAGCAAATTGCTGTCACCTTCTGGGAAATGGCGACGCTGCCCGTAGTCTTCGCCGAACTGGCCCGGCAATATTCTCCCTCGAAGGTCAGCGATCCAGCGTCTCCCATAGCCGCCGCCAACGGCCAGTATATCCTGATTCGCCGCGAAACATATGATGCGGTCGGTGGCCACGCCGCAATTGCCGTCGACATCCTGGAAGACGTCGCGCTCGCCCGCGCCGTGAAAACTTCCGGCCGTAAAATTCGCTTCCGCTATGCCGCCGACGCCGTCCGCACCCGCATGTACCGCAACTATCGCCAGCTCCGCGACGGCTGGACCAAGAATCTGGCATTGCTATTTCCAAATCCCGGCTGGCTCGCGGTGAAGATTCTGACATTGTGGTTGCTCCCATGGGCGACGTTGTTATTGTTCGCGGCGAATCCACGTCATTGGTGGTGGTCTGCACTTGGAGCATTAGCCTTCGCTCGGAACTCGGGACGTCTCCGCCGTGCTAACTTCGACTTGGCAATGGAATTTCTCGGCGCCCTCTTCGGCATGCCCATGTTCGCCTATCTCCTGTTACGCTCAAAACGAGCGCACGCCAACGGCAGCGTCGCCTGGAAAGGCCGAACCTACGATCCAAAAGAAAGCCCCGTGAACAAATTCACTAATCACACCCCCACCCCCGCAGGACGACTCTCATGAAACTTGTGACCCTCATTCTGCCGACCATTCTTTTGCTGGTTCTATCAAGCGCCATTCCGCCCGCAGCCAGTGGAGTGCGAACCGCGCCCGCCCCGCAGGAACCCGAGCCCAGCGCACTCTCCACCCAGGTAACCATCGAACCCGGCCTGAGCATCGGACCGCTCAAACTCGGCGACACCCGCGAACGCGCCCTCGAACTCTTCCCGAAAAAAGAAGAAGACCTCGAATGGCAGAACACCTGCGGCACCACCCTCGATTGGGTGGACGCGCAAAACCCCACCGGTCACGGCGACCTCTTCATTCGCCTCAAGAAAGGAAAAATCTTCCAGATCGAGTCCTCGACCACGCGCTTTCATACCGCCGAGGGCATCACCACCTTCGATCACGGCGACAAAGTGGCCAACGCCTACAAAGACATGCGCGCCTTCACTCTCTTGACCCCGCCCGCACCGGCGTTGGGCGATCGCCCGCTGGTTTTCTGGATCGATAAAAAGAAAGGCATCGCCTTCGCCTTCGCCTACTATCCCGCCGAACACAAGCGCTATCTCTACAAGATCATCGTCTTCGAACCCAACAAGACTTTTTGTCCGGAGGAAGAAACCACCAGCTCTCCGAAATGGCAGCCCATAAAATCGTACGCGCTGGAACCACCACCAGAACTGGCGCCAAATCTTTAAAGAACCACTATTCTTAATTCTCGGCGCGTGCTGTTGTAGTTGTTCTTGAAGTTACTGGCAACCGGCAACTGGCCACTGACAACTGATTCCCCATGGTCTACCTAACCCGCAAAGCCGAATTCTCCGCCTCGCACTATTACCACAATCCCGCGTTCACGCCCGAAGAGAACCTCCGCATCTTCGGCAAGTGCAACAACCCCAACGGCCACGGCCACAACTACACTCTAGAAGTCACGGTCAAAGGTGAAGTCGATCCCCGCTCCGGTTTCGTCGTCGATCTCAAGCAACTCAAAGAAATCATGCACCGCGAAGTCCTCGACGCCATGGACCACCGCTTCCTGAACAAAGAAGTCCCCGAATTCTTCACCCAGATTCCGACGACGGAAAATCTGGCGATCGCCGTCTGGCAGCGCCTGGAATCAAAACTCCAAAAAGCCCGCCTGCACCGCGTGCGAGTCTACGAAACACCAGATTTGTTTGTTGATTTCTACGGAGAAGAATAGGGGCAAGCTAAAAGCCAAGAGCTAAGAGCCGACTCATGAAAGCCCACCTAACCCGCCGCTACCGCTTCTCCTCGTCGCACCGCTTGCACAGCCCCAACATGTCCCCCGAAGAAAACCTCACCACCTACGGCAAATGCAACAACCCCCACGGACACGGCCACAACTATACCCTCGAAGTCACCGTCAGTGGCCCCGTCGACCCCACCACCGGCATGGTCTGCAACCTCGTCGATCTCGACGGCTTCGTAGAAAGGGAAGTGCTCTCCCGTTACGATCTGCAGAATTTAAATACGCTGCAAGAATTCGCCGAACAAGTCCCTACCACGGAAAATCTCTCCGTCGAGATCTACGAAATATTGCAGCGCGGCTTCCAAAATGCGCATCTTGAAAGAGTGAGACTCGAAGAAACCATGATGAACTCCTTCGAGTACGCCGGCACCAACGAACTGCGGCGGTAGTCGCGGTTAGAAAAATTGGGATTCGTATCAGGGCATGGCTTTAGCCATGCTGTCACGCGTAAGAATTAAATGCGGCTTTAGCCGCTGAGGAATCAACCAACCGCATGAAACCAGCCCCGATTGACGCAAAAAAAGAATCACCCACCCTAACCAGCGCCACCTTCGAAGACCTCATCCACGAAATGCTAGTCCGCCTCGGCGAAGACCCCAACCGCGAAGGCCTTGCCGCCACCCCCGAGCGCGTCCACAAAGCCATGAAGTTCCTCACCAAGGGCTACCAGGAAGACCCCGAGGCCATGCTCAAAGGCGCGCTCTTTCACGAAAAATACGACGAGATGGTCATCGTGAAAGACGTTGAAATGTTCAGCCTCTGCGAGCACCACCTGCTCCCGTTCTTCGGCAAAGTCCACGTCGCCTACATCCCCAACGGACGCGTGATCGGCCTCAGCAAAATCCCGCGCCTCATCGAACTCTTCTCCCGCCGCCTCCAAATCCAGGAGCGCCTCACCACCCAAATCGCCGAAACCATCCAGAAGGTAATCGAGCCCCAAGGCGTGGGCGTAGTCATCGAAGCCCGCCACCTCTGCATGATGATGCGCGGCGTCGAAAAGCAGCACTCCGCCGCCGTCACCTCTTCAATGCTAGGTTGTTTCCGCGAGTCAGAAGAGACGCGTTCCGAATTCCTCTCCCTGATCCGCCAGCGCCCCAACGGCGTGTGAGAACCAATGAGCCAGATCATGTGGGACGGACACTCCTGTCCGTCGCCTTTGACCTTAGATGTTGATGTTGACGTTGATCTCGAAGCTAGTTCTCGTAGCTCCGGTCCCGGATGGGCCCCTGACAACAGCCCGCCAGTTCCACGCGGAATGAACGCGCGTGACGCCACCCGCCCCGCTCACCTTTCCTCCCGACCCAAGTCCAACTACAATTGCCACCGCCATCCCATTCGTAGGAGGAACTCTCAATGACAAGAATGACAAGGACAAGATTGACAAGAACAAGATTGACAAGAACAAAGCTGAAAGCCCCCATACTAGCCGCCGCCCTGCTGATAGCGGCCGTCGCTCTCCCCGCCCAAGCCCAGAACGCCATGAAAGCGGACGCACCCGTCAAACCCGCCGACAGCCCATCCAAAGTCGTCCTCGACTCCTGGAACGACATCGGCCGCAAACTCATCGCCATGGCCGAAGACTTTCCCGAAGACAAATACGATTTCAAACCCACGCCCGTCCAGCGCAGCTTCGCCGAACAACTCCTGCACGCCGCCGGCGCCAACTATTTCTTCACCAATTCCGTGACCGGCCAGAAATCCGACGTCGAGGCCCTGATGAAGCGCGATCAGTACAAAGACAAAGCCGCCATCGTCGCCTTCGTCAAGAAATCCTTCGCCGACGGAGCCGCCACCATCAAAACCAAAGGCGACAAAGGAATGTCCGATCAGGTCGTCGACCCCTTCTCCCACCAATACGACCGCGTCGGCGATCTGGCCTACGGCTTCATCGAACACGATGGCGAACACTACGGCCAGCTGGTCGGCTACTATCGCCTATCCGGCCTGGTCCCCCCCGAATCCCGCCCGAAAAAGTAATTCGTGCGGGAAGCCAATGTGGGACGGACACTCCTGTCCGTCGCCGTTGATCTTGTTCTTGTTGTTTTTGTTGTTCTAGCTCAAAGGTCAAAGCCGGGTGCCCATCCTTCTTTCGCGTTCACTGCGAAAGAGGATGGGGATTTTGACTTGGAGATGGCGCCGCAAGACCTCGTATTAGTGTAGTTTGCATTCAGCGGGCAATATCGTCGGCGGCGTCATCCCGAGCGGAGCCGTTCTTCAGGCGAAGCGAGGGATCTCGCGCGCACCGTCACTTCTCGTCAAATCCAAACTGCACCACCTGCCCAAATCCCTACCGATAAGCATAAGGACTCCTTCTCCTCCGCTCCCCAAACATCTTCACCATCACCAACCCCGCCACAAATCCTCCCACATGCGCCCACACCGCCACTCCTCCCACGTCCCCGCCCGCCGCATGCGCCATCGACAAAGCCGCCGTCCCGCTCAGAAATTGCAGCGCGAACCAGTACCCCAAAATGATCCAAGCCGGCACCCACAACACAAACACAAAGAACCACGTCAACACCCGCGCCCGCGGATACAACAGAAAATACGCCCCCAGCACCCCCGCAATCGCCCCGCTCGCTCCCACCGTAGGCACATTCGAGTGCGGATAAATCGCCACCTGCGTGGCCATAGCAAACAACCCCGAGAGCAAATAAAACACCAGATACTTAAAATGCCCCAGGTAGTCCTCAACGTTATCCCCGAAAATAAACAGGAACCACATATTGCCCAGCACGTGCAGCCACCCCGCGTGCAAAAACATCGACGTGAAGAAGGGAAGCACGACCTGCTCCAGCGAGTACCGATGCGACCCCGCCAAAAACGCCGCCAGATGCGCCGGCACCTCGCCAAACTGCCGATCAAACAAATCAGCCCCTCGCGGATCGGCCCCCGCTTGAAGGAACTGCAATAAGTAAATAAGAATGTTCAGCCCAATTAAAAATCCATTCACATAAGGCGTGCTGTACCGCGGCTGATCGTCTTTAATAGGAAACATGAGAGACTGGGTAAGTCAGGAATACAGACTACAACAGGTCCTGTGGGACGGACACTCCTGTCCGTCGCCTTTGACGTTGATCTTGATTCTAGCTTTTGATCTTCCGAACTCTAACCAGGGATGAACTGCTTGCGCCGCCGACTAATCCGATCACGAAATTAGTTCCCCAAAATATCTCCCCATGAACGCCGTCCTGATCATCGACAAGCCCGCCGGACTCACCTCCCACGATGTGGTCAACCGCGCCCGCCGCATTCTCCGCGAGCGTTCCATCGGCCATCTCGGCACGCTCGATCCCCTGGCCACCGGCGTCCTTCCGCTAGTCACCGGCAATCTCACCCGTCTGGCCCAGTTCTACACGTCGTCAGAAAAGACTTACGAAGGCACCATCCGCTTCGGTTTCGCCACCGACACTTATGACGCCGAAGGCGACCCCACCACCGCTCCGCAAACAGTGAGCCTGAGCAGAGAAGAGATCGAAGCCCAAGCCGCGCGCTTCCGCGGAGTCATCCAACAAACCCCGCCCCCATTCTCCGCCAAGAAAATCAAAGGCGTCCCCGCCTACAAGCTAGCCCGCCAACAAAAAGAAGTCATCCTCCCGCCCGTGCAAGTCGAAATCAAAGAATTCGAAATCCTGTCAGTCGACGTCGACCGCGTCTGTTTCCGCGCCCGCGTCGCCTCCGGAACCTACATGCGCTCCGTCGCCCACGAAATGGGCCAAGCCCTAACCTGCGGCGCGCACCTCGAATCCCTCCGCCGCACCTCAGTAGCCGAATTCACCCTCGAAGACGCCCACACGCTCGAACAACTCGCCGAAGCCGCAAGAAGCATCTCGCCAACGAGAGGCCCGATCAAGAACAGCACCAGTTCTAATTCTAAGGATCAGACGAGTCCCGAAGGGACGCCTGAAAATAGCCCGCCAGTTCTACTGGCGGGACAGACCGAATCAACAGCAGAACCGCGTCCCGTAGAACCTGCCCGGAGCCTGTCGGACAACTCAGATGAGGAGCGACGACAATCCCCGAGCGCCGCCACACCGTCCCCTCAACGTCCGATAACAGGTATTATGTTAACTAATGAAGAAGGCCCCGGCGGTGCCTTTTCGGATTCGAGTTCTTTCACACTCTCGAAGCAGACGCCTGAACCCCTAGAAGCGCTCTTCGTCCACCCCCGCAAACTACTTCCCAACTTTCCCTCCGTCACCGCCGACGAACCCACCGCCGCCCGCATCCGCAGCGGACGCACCATCAATCTCCCCGACTTCTCCCGCGCCCGCCAGGTCAAAGTCTTCGCCGGCCAGCGCGACCTGATCGCCATCGCCACCCGCGTAGCCGGCACCCTATTCCACCCCAAAATCGTCCTCTGCGACACCACCCCATGTGGGGCGGACACTCCGGTCCGCCGCCCTTGATTTTATTTTTGTCATTGACTTTAAACCTATTTTGTCACTCTGATCTTCGATCTCCGCAGTCAAGCCGCGAAGCGACGCAAGAATTCAGCCCACGGCGCAAGCCGTGGGTCGCCCGCAAAGCCAAACGACAAGCCCCGAAGGGGCGAAAGAAACTACACCAAACTAGCAAATTACGCTGCAGATCATTCTTTCTTTCGATGAAGGTCGGAGGTGATTCTGGGTGAATCCGGAGGAACGTCGAAGACTACGATCCCGTTAACAATGCGCGTCGGAGTTGGAGTGGAGAACCCTTTTCTTACCAGTTCCGAGACGGCTTTCCCTAAAGCTAAACATCGAGCTTCAGAATACCGTCGGACCATTTCCACGACGTCGTCATCAAGATTAAGAGTAGTGCATATCTCATGTGATATATCGCAACTGATGTCAAACGCGGGAACCCCGCATCAACCCGCTCAGCCTACATCTTGTACTTCCCCAAATCGTCGTCCCCCAACCCCTCCAGATATTTCCGCAACTCCTCGCCCGTCACCCGGTCCGACATATTGGAAGCCAGCTTCGAAGTCTTCAGCACAACTTCCTCGACAAATATCGGACAATCCACCCGCAGCGCCAGCGCCAGCGCATCCGACGGCCGCGAATCGATCGAGATCACCTCGCCCCCACGCTCCAGCCAGATCACCGCATAAAACGTGTCCTCGCGCAGTTCCGTCACCACAACCTTGTGCACCTGCGTCTCCAGCCCAGTCAGCACGTTCTTGATCAAATCATGCGTCATCGGCCGCGGCGTGCTGACCTTCTCCATCTCCAGCGCAATCGCATTCGCCTCATACACCCCCACCCAGATCGGCAACACCGTGTCCCCGCCCACGTCCTTCAACACCACAATCGGCATATTCGTCACCGGATCCATCAATAAGCCGCGGATTGTCATTTCTACTTCCATGGGGATCTCCTGCTCATTTCCATCACTACTTGTCATTCCGAGCCGTCCTCGCCGCGCTGCGCGGCGAGGACGAGGGAGGAATCTGCTGTTCTTATACCACCAATTCGCCTAACAGGCTGTTGGGAAAACTGGCGGTTACGACTACGGGGACGTAGGTTCCTGCTTTGGGATTTGCAATCTGACCTGCGGTCGGATTCGCGGTTTGGAGCGCGGTTGGTGTGGCGGTAAAGTTTAGCGTTTTGTTGTGGGTGGTGCGGCCGATCCATTGGGAGCGGGGTTCGTTTCGGCCTTCGACCATTACTTCACATTGTTTGCCGATGTATCTCTTGTAGCTTGTGGTTTGGATTTCGCGCTGGCGCGCCATCAAAATCTCGAGGCGGCGGGCTTTTTCTTCATCTGGGATCGCGTCTTCTAACTTTATCGACGGAGTGTTTGGTCTGGGCGAATACTTGAAGGCGAAGACGGCGTCGTAGCCGACTTCGTCCAGCAGGCTCAGCGTCTCGGCGAAATCGGATTCGGTTTCGCCGGGGAAGCCGACGATCATATCGGTGGTGATGCTGATTTCGCGCTTTGCGGACTTCATCCAGGCGATGCGTTCCAGGTATTGGTCGCGGGTGTAGAGGCGCTGCATGGCGTCTAACATGCGCGTTGATCCGCTCTGCACGGGCAGGTGGACGTGGTCGCAGAGCGTGGGGACGGCGTCGATGGCGTCGACGATGTCGCGGCCGAAGTCGCGGGGGTGCGAGGTGGTGAAGCGCACGCGACGGATGCCGGGGACTTCTCCAACGGCGGCGAGCAATTCGGCGAAGGTTTTTCTGCGACTCGAATTCCCTTCCGAATCTTTATACGAATTCACGTTCTGGCCGAGCAGTTGAATTTCCGTGTAGCCGAGATCGGCCATCTGGCGGGCTTCGGCGAGCACGGACTGCGAAGTCCGGCTGCGCTCTTTGCCGCGGGTGTAGGGGACAACGCAATAAGAACAAAACTTGTCGCAGCCTTCGATGATGGTGATGTAGCCGCGATGCGGATTGGTGCGGGCGGTGAACTCGGTCTCGAAGCACTTGTCGGTCTCGCGGTCATCGAGCCCGGTAATGCGGATCAGCGAGTCCCGAGCGGCGAGTCCCGAGTCGCGAGTCTTCGCTATCGGCTGCATCGATTCCCACCCTTCGAAAACCGCGAAGGGTGGGGCAGCCGCGGGTGATTCGATAGCAGCCGCGCCGAGCGTGGTGTTCCGCGACTGCGCGGCTTCCAACTGGGCGTTTTCCAACTGCCGCAGCATCTCCGGCAATTTGTGGTAGGACGCCGAGCCGGCTACCAGTGACACGTAGGGCGCGCGCTCGAAAATCTTTTCGCCTTCCTGCTGGGCCACGCAGCCGAGCACGCCGAACGTCTTGCCTTGCTTTTTATATTTCTTGTAATCGGAGAGCCGGTTGAACACTTTCTGTTCCGCCTTGTCGCGGATGGAGCAGGTGTTGTAGAGCACCAGGTCGGCCTGTTCGACCGTCTCCACCTGCCGATAGCCTTCCTGCAGCAGCGTCCCCACAACCTTTTCGGAGTCGTGGACGTTCATCTGGCAGCCAAAGGTTTCGAGGTAGAACGTCTTCTCGGACATATAGGGAAAGTATAGCGCGAGGGGCTGGGCTGAAGTTTCTATATCGCTTTGACTTCTTTGATGAGCACTCGGAACGCGGGAAGCACGAGATCGACGTCGGGCTTATCTAAAAGAATCTTCGAATGGTGAGCGGCTATGTCCCCGATTATCTTGGCCCCTTGGAGTCCATCGAGAGCCTCTCGCAGACTCTTTGAGAGCGTACCGAGGCCCCTGCACGCGTTAATTTTGTCTCTGAGCCCACTTTTCGCCTTGATAACTGTGTCAACGGCGTCCAGCGTTCGCTCGACGACAATCCGGATAAGCAGGCCGCATGCGTTCCAGCACTCTTGCGGATAACATTTTTTCAGCTCGTCTAACAACGCTCCGACTTTAGGGTCCGTAAAAGCCCTGCCCGCAAAATCAAAGGGCGAACCGCCGTCCAGCCTTGGTGGGGCCGCCGACCCGCGAAGACCGTGCACCTCCTGCTCGATCTCCTTCCGGACCTCTCGCCGGAGGCTGAACTCGCCTTTGGCGTTGATTAACCTTTGGCCCTTGCCACAAAGGTAGGTTAGCAGCTGCGGCAGGTTTTTTGGAACAGGCACATCTGCGAGTCGGAAGAGGTGATCGAGTTCGTCTTTGTTCACCGATTCCCGAGCCTCTTCAATCGCGTGGAAATAGGCAAGGCGGACAATCTGCGCCGTCGGGCCCAGAGAGTGGAAGTTGGGAAACAGGTCGACGAATTCGTTGACTTTTTGCTTCATCTTTCGACAGCGCCGAGCTCAGAGACTCAAGTCCTCAGGCAACCTCTGCGCGGCCTTCCTCGGTGACATAGAAGCCTTTGCCGTCCTTTTCGCAAAAACCCTTGCCAACGTTTTGATTCAGGCAATCGGACGCGTTTCCGAGCCGACTCTGCTGATTGTCCGAGAGCGCTTTCGTAACATCCCCGGTTGTGAGGCGATCTTTCTTGTCTCGGTCGTGCAGCCAAACTGCGGCCGATAGGAATTTCCGATTCTGGTTGCTCGTGGCATTCTTCATCTTGAGAAATGCTGCAAGGGTCCCACCCGACTTCTGGGGTGCCCCCCCACCGGCACCGGCGTTGTTGGCAACTGGCGAAGGAGCAATCCTCGCGAGGTCTGGGATGCGTTGTATTGCTTTGTCAAGCTCCGTCGAGAGCCAACTCTCCGAGCCCTCACCGCGAAAGAAAATGGACCCCACACCGAGCTCAACTTTTGATTCTGGCATATCTATCCTCCCGTTCTAACAAATTGTGCTCCACTCAAGCGGGCCTTGTCAACATACATTATACCTAGTTACATCTCCGATATTATGACTAACTTACGCATCCAAGCAAGAATGAATGCCAAATCCAGGCTAGCGTCGACGCTCTAGGAATGGGGCAGGTCGAATCTTACGAAGGTGTCGCCGTAGTGGGATAGGCGGTAGAGACCTCTCCGACTGCCTGTCTCGACATAGCCGGTCCTATTCTTAGCGTCTCTTAGCGCCTGCGCTACCACTTTTGGTGGCCGTGCGCCAGCCCGAAGGTAAGCGAGCCTGACATCTTCCTCGGAGAATTCCTCCATTCCAGCCTGAGTCAGGGCGAACGCCATGACCGCCACTATTTCCAAGTGTCCGCTTGGTTGCTTGTCCTTAATTAGGATACGCTCAGTAGCGCCGGGCGATATCGCGCCCATAGTGCGACCATAGGCAACCACCGAATCACTCTGCTTGCTTGATGAAGAGGACATCCAAAGCTCAACTTGTCGCTCGACAAATTCTTGTGGGCCTTCAAACGTAATAGTTCCGCCATTAATATCAATCGTTGCCCTACATTTGGATTCGTTCATGATCCCTCATTCCTTTTCTGTTAACTTCAAGCAAGCCGATGGCATCAGTATACAAGCGCTGCAAGTACTGGGGCAACATAAATAGTCATGACACCAATATGACGTTAGTTGTTCGCATCCAAGCAAGCATCGATGCCACGTCCAGATTGGAGTCGACGGTCTAGGTATGAGGCAGGTCGAATCTTGCGAGGGGTCGGCGAAGTGGGAACAGGAGGTAGAGACCGCCTCCGACTGCCCGCCTCAACATCGCTATCTATGTTTGCCTCGTATTACTGCGTGCACTACCACTTTTGGTGACCGTGCGCCAGCCCGAAGGTAAGCGAGCCTGACATCTTCCTCGGAGAATTCCTCCATTCCAGCCTGAGTCAGGGCGAACGCCATGAACCGCCACTATTTCCAAGTGTCCGCTTGGTTGCTTGTCCTTAATTAGGATACGCTCAGTAGCGCCGGGCGATATCGCGCCCATAGTGCGACCATAGGCAACCACCGAATCACTCTGCTTGCTTGGTCGTTTTTCTTGGAGCGGAGTTTACTACCGGATGCCCCATCTTTCGCGTTCGTTGCGAAAGGTGGGATTCTACGAGCGTAAGTCCGTTGGGATTTTGATTCTCGACATGGGAAGTCAACGTCCCCGGCCCCTCGACTTCGCTCTATCGAAAATCCCTACTTCTCGCGCCAAGGACGCGCGAGAAATGGGGCACCCGGCGGCGTTTCAGGCGTCCTTGCCGGACGCGATTCGGTTTTGGGGGACGCTTACCCGCCAGTGGAACTGGCGGGCTATTGTCGGGCGTCCCTCCGGGACTGGTGGCTTTTAGCGATTGGGGCAGACTGCGCAGCGGTGGGGGAGATCTTTGCAGCGGCATTGGGCTGGGATGTCTTGGCGGCCGCGGGCTTTGGGGTCGCAGGCGAGGAGGCACCAGGCTTCGCGGTATCGTTCGAAGTGGGCGCGGGAGGGGTGGCGGGTGTGGGGATAGAAGCGGATGCCCTTGCGGTGTCCGACGGCTTCGATGGGGATGATGTACCAGAGGTCTTCGGGGACGATGTGGGCGACTAGGAAGTCGATTTCGGCGGGGGTGTAGATGGTGTAGCTGGCTCCGGTGGTGCGGACACGGTAGCGGGTATTGGCGTAGCGGCTGGCGGATTTGACCTGGACGCGGAGGAGGCGGCGGCCGCCGCGTCCGATGACGGAGTCGTAACGCTCACTGTCTCCCCAGGGGATGCAGACGCTGAAGCCGAGGTTGGTGGCGCGGGCCAGGAAGGCGGCTTCGGAGGCTTCTCCGCGGCGCTTGCGGGTGGGGGTGGCGACGGCGTGGAGGGTGATGACTTCGGGGATGTGGGGTTGGGTGAGTGGGACTGGTTGTGGCAGGGCATATTGTGACAGAGCGTGTTGTGGCGGAGCTTCTTGTGGCAGGGCTTCCCTGCCGAAGGTTTTGAGTTGTATCAGGATGTTCGATGCGTGGTGCGAGTTTGTCTCCATAACAGAAAAGGCGCAGCTGGTGGGCTGCGCCGGTGTGCTCCTTGAACTGAAAATCTGGTTGCTGAAAATCTGGGGCTAAAAACACGAAAAGCGCGGCCCGGAGGCTGCGCTTTCTGGTTTCTTTGCTGCTGTATCTATTATATCAAGTTGGGTGGGGCAAGGTGGACAAAATACGGAGTTTATTTCGGCTTGCGAATGTGTGGGTTAAAGGGAAAAGAGAGGGTTCGGGGGCTTGACAGGAATTTGGGGTGTGGGGCGCTCTGGGAAGTCAAAGCCCCCATCCCCGACGGTGTTTCAGGCGTCCTTCCCGGACGCGGTTCGGTTTTGGGGGTGATTACCCGCCAGTAAAACTGGCGGGCTATTGTCGGGCGTCCCTCCGGGACTAATGGGATTAGCGATTGGGGCGCCCCGGCGGCCTTTCGATGTCTGGGAATCCGGTCCAGCTTTTGCTTGACGTGATCCTGTAACAACGCTATAAGTCGCGCATGAAAAATAGCTCTTTACGGTCGGGCTTCCGCAGAGGAATGATTGTAAATTGGTGGACTATGAGAATCTGTTTCGTCCTGATCTTCGCCCTGGTGTTGGTTGTGGGCCTGGCGGTGACGTTCGCGACTACGGCACAGGCTCAGACGGAAACGACGCTGTACAGTTTCACCGGAGCTAGCGATGGGTATGCTCCGTTTGACGGGTTATTGTTGAACTCCTCCGGAAATCTCTACGGAACCACCTTCTTTGGCGGGACGGTCAGCGGTGCTTGCAACGGATGCGGCACAGTTTTCCAATTAACGCGAAATGCAGGAACCTGGACATTCGACACGCTGCATAGCTTTGCCGGGAGTCCGACCGACATCGACCATCCGTCGGGTCAGATGGTCTTCGACCCGGCCGGGAATATCTACGGGACGGCAGAAGAAGGCGGGGGATCGAATAACTGTTGCGGCGGAATTTTTGAGCTGTCCCACTCCCAGAGTTGGGCAGAGAGCCTGATTTCAATTTTTCATCGGAATAATGGGCAGTCGCCGGTGGGGTTGACGTATCACGAAAGGTCCTTGTACGGAACAACGACCTTCGGACGCGCGACGCAGGGAAACCAGACCGGCTTTGGCACGGTTTATCAACTTTCACAGAAGGACGGTGTGTGGGAGCGCTCAATCATTTATGCCTTCACCGGAGAGAGCGATGGATATGAGCCTAACGGCTGGTTGGCCTTCGATCAACAGGGAAATCTTTATGGTTCAACTCCGTATGGTGGGAACGGAAGCGGCGACGTCTACGAGTTAGGCCCCACGGCGAGCGAGTGGGACCTGAACGTGATTGCTGATGTGAGCTCCGGCTCGATGATATTCGACCAAAGTGGAAATCTTTACGGCTCGCTTCCTGGAGGAGGTTCGTCAAACTGTTTGGGTGGATGCGGATCGATCGTCGAACTCCAAAACACCGGGATCGGCTGGAACGTGATTACTCTGTACGAGTTTGCGGATGTTACGGACGGTGAGGAGCCGGGCAGCCTGGTTTTTGACGCAAATGGAAATCTCTACGGAACCACTTTTTTAGGAGGAACTGGGACCTGCCAGTTCTTCCAATTCTCGGGTTGTGGAACAGTGTTCAAGCTGACTCCGGGGAGCAGCGGCTGGCAGAAAACTACGCTGTACAACTTCATGGGAGGCAGCGATGGCGAGTTTCCCAACGGCGCTCCTCTGGTGATGGATTCTTCGGGAAACCTGTATGGTGGAACGGTTGGAGGAATTACTTATGGCACTGCCGGCTATGGAACGATCTATGAGATCCAGCCGTGATGTGCGAACGAAGATCAGCCAGGGCGTTTTAGTCGGGAGTGATAGTGGCTGTGGCCATGGCGATCTCCTGTGCGGGATGCTGATTGTCAAGAGTTGGAATCAAATTCAAGATCAGAAACCAAATTCAAAGGCGACGGACAGGAGTGTCCGTCCCACATGGTCAACGGGCACTCCATCTCTGCTACACACTTACTGCTCGACGAACTTCTTTAGCATGTCGATTACGCCGGGCCATCCGCTGCTGTAATCCTTGCGGGCCGCGGGTTCCTGGGCCAGGCCACTGTGCTTGACTTTGACGCGCGTGCCGGTTTTGGTGGGCGTGAGTTCCCAGCGGACCACGGTGCGGCGAGTAACGTCGTCGTGCCAGTTGGCTAGCCAGGTGTAGGCGAGGACGCGGGGAGGATCATATTCGACGATTTCTCCGTGGCATTCGAACTCGCTGACGTTGTTGACTACGACCGTGCCTTTTTCGGTGGCGTAGCGATATTGGCCGCCCGGGCGCGCGTCCATCTCCCAGAACTTGACGGGGCATTCCGGAGAGGTGAACCAGCGCTTGAGTTCTGCGCCAGTGGTCAGGGCCTGGAAGACGCGAGCGGGAGGAGCGGCGATTTCGATCTCGCTGACGATGGCGTCTTGGTCGGGGGTGATGATGGTTGACGGCATGATTTACTCCTTCGTTTTGCGTGTTAGCGGCAGCGGACACAAAATCAAAATCAAAATCAAGAACAACATCAAAGGCGACGGACAGGAGTGTCCGTCCCACAAGTCGAGTCAGAGATTCCCTTGGAGTCATGGTTTTGCTTTGCGGGAGGCTTGCGTCTCCCGGGCGTGCTCGGTTTCGACGAAGGCTTTCAGGTTGTTCAGGCTGGCGGTCCAGAAGCTGCGGTATTGCTCGATCCAGGAGTCGACGGCGCGCAGCGGCTCGGGATTGAGCTGGTAGACGCGGTGGCGGCCCTCACGGTGCTCGCGAACCAAGTGAGCGCGGCGCAGCAGGCGCAGATGTTTGGAGATGGCTGGGCGCGAGACCGGGAAGGCTTCGGCGATTTGTCCGGCGGGCTGGGCGCCGCGGCGCAGGAGGTCGAGGACGGCGCGGCGGGTGGGATCGGCGAGGGCCTGGAAGGTGGCTTCTGAGTTTCTGGCAACTGCCAGCTTTGCTTCTGCCCTTTTGGGGGCGGAATATGTAACCGGACGGTGACGCATGATGCGTAACTGTACAGTTACGCGAATGGCGTGTCAAGGAAAACTTTTCTTTGGTAGTGGTGCAGTTTGGGCTCACGCGTCAGGGCGGTTAAGCGGGAGATCCCTCGCTCCGCCTGGGCGTTTCTTTGATGAAGCCGGGTGACTGCAGATTCTGATTTTAAGGCGGTGAGCCGGGATGTGACGGTTGAGTTTCTGCCAGCCAAGTAGTTGCTGCCCACCGCGAATCAAAACCCAGATTTAATCGAAAACCAAGATCAACATCAAAATCAAAACCAAGATCAAGGGCGACGGACAGGAGTGTCCGTCCCACACAAATCCAGAAAGGCTTGATGGATGCGGGGGTCGTCAGAGAGTTCGGGGTGGAAAGTTGCGGCCATGGCGCTTCCCTGCCGAACTGCGACGGGGTCTGCTCCTTGAGTGGCAATTACTTCTACATCTTCGCCAACGTGTTCGATTTTAGGGGCGCGAATGAAAACCATTTCGATGGGCGAGACGCCGAGGAGGCCCTGGCGGATGGAGCTGTCGATCTGGCGTCCGTAGGCGTTGCGGCGGATGCGGATGTTGAGAGCGCCGAGGCCGGCCTGTTTGGGATTTTCGACTTCTGCGGCTAGCAGGATCGCGCCGGCACAGGTGCCGAAGGTAGGCTTCGTGTGGACGAAGTCTTTGAGCTTTTTGAATCCTTCTTCTCCCAACAATTTCAGGAACGTACCGGACTCGCCGCCGGGGATGACCAGGCCATCGATGGCGTCGAGTTGGTCGGGCTTTTTTATGAGCACGACTTCTGCGCCCAGTTCTTCGAGGCGGCGGCGGTGAGCGTCGAAATCGCCTTGCAGGGCCAGGACTCCGATTTTCATATTGATTCGATTTTACCGTATGGTTTCAGCGCTGGAGTGCGCCGAGTTCGCTTGTTGGCAAGACATGGGCTGCGCTCCCGGACAGCGCGGGCTGCCCTACCCTCGATCTGAAGGTCTCATTCGGTAATAAGTAAACAGTTCGGTGCTGGGCGGATGCTTGCCCAGCGTGCGGAACATGGTGATGATTTGGCCGCGATGCAGAGTGGAATGGTGCACCATGTGCAGGAAAACTTTCCAGCGGGGCAAGAAGAATTCGGTTCCATCGCGGTCGCGGCAAGAGATTTCGCTGGACAGTTCTTCCTCGGAAAGTGAGCCTAACCATTGGCGCGCGTCGGCCCAGACTTTGGGCCAGGCTTGCCTGAGAACTTCGAAGACGGGATCGGGCTGAGCCTGATCGGCCGCACCCGCGGCTTCCATTTCAGCCACGGAAGGGATTGAGTTGGTGATGAGGTTATTGGTCCAGAAGCGCTCGCCGTCGTAGATGTGGCGCAGGGTGCGGAGCACGCTGCGGTGGGATGCTCCGAGATTTCGGCTCAACTCTTCGGCGGTCAGCGTGGCGCTGGCGTCAAGGAGAGTCAGGTTGGCCCATACGGTGTAGTCGAGTTCGGTCAGGAGCAGTTGCCTGGTTGTGGTCATGGGTTTGGCGGCGGTTGATCGGGAGCCGAAGTTTGAACGATTTTTAGATTCGCCGATTTCTCCTGCATCTATTTTTTTGCTGTGGTGAAGGCCCGGCTGCTTTGAAGGCTCGGCTTGACAAGGAATAGAGCCTCGCATATATTACTTATCGGTTATGGAACCTACTGGTTATGTAATTTCTTCGGCCCGGCTGGACGCGACGTTTGCGGCGCTGGCCGATCCTACGCGGCGTGCGATTCTGGCGCGGCTGGCCAAGGGCGAGGCGTCGGTGCAGGAACTGGCGGAGCCGTTTGCGATGAGCCAGCCTGCCATTTCCAAGCACCTCAAGGTGTTGGAGCGGGCGGGGCTGATTTCGCGCGGGCGGGAGGCGCAACGGCGTCCGCGGCGACTGGAGGCGCGTCCGCTGCGGGAAGCGACGCAATGGATGGAGAAATATCGGCAGTTCTGGGAGGCGCAGTTTGGGCGACTGGATACCCTGCTGCAGGAAATGAAAAGCGCCGGAGTGAAAGTACGGCGGAAGAATAATAGCTAAAAACAAGTACGTCAGCGATAAAGGAGATCGATCATGAAACATAGTGAAACATTCGCGATTACGGCGCATGGCGACCGCGAGATTGTGGTGACGCGGGTTTTCGATGCGCCACGACGGCTGGTGTTTGACGCCTACACCAAGCCGGAACTGGTGAAGCGATGGCTACTGGGGCCGGACGGCTGGTCGATGCCGGTGTGTGAGATTGATTTGCGGGCGGGCGGAAAGTATCGCTATGTGTGGAGACAGGACAGCGACGGAAAAGAAATGGGGATGGGCGGCGTGTATCGCGAAGTGGTGGCGCCGGAGCGGTTTGTGGCCACGGAGATCTTCGATGAGGCGTGGTATCCGGGGGAGGCCGTGGACACGATTGTTTTTGTCGAGCGCGAGGGTAAGACTACGATGACGCAGACGATTCTGTATGACTCGCGGGAGACGCGCGATGCGGTGCTGAAGTCGCCGATGCAGAAAGGCATGGCTATGAGTTATGACCGGTTGGAGGGGTTTTTGGCGTCGGTGGGGAGCGTGGTCGTGAGCGCCTGAGCGAGTGCGGTCGGGTTGGTGGCGCTTAGGGATCACCCCCCTGAAGAACGACGGCTCCGGAAAATCTCCGGAGCCGGTTCAGTGAATGTGGTGTACGGCACTCTGTCCAATTTCAGTATTGGCCTTGCTCGAGGGGGTGTCAAGTTACTTGGAGAGAGTATCTCTGCATTATCTCCCCAATAAAAACCTCCTCCACAGAATCAGGAGAATGGACCCGGCGGGATTCGAACCCGCATCTGCGACTTGGACAGAGTGCTGTGTTGCCGTTACACCACGGGCCCTGAGGGGAGTCTGGGCGATGGCGCGTGCGATGGCAACAGTTGAGCGGCAATTCTTGTGGAGTGTGGACCGAATTGGGACGGCACCCACGCGCTGCGGGCTGTTCGTTAGCACACGCCTTGCGAGGTACGCAAAGGATGGGGACCCGGCTCTCACGGATTGATATGCTTATCCTTCATTAACTGTTTATATCGCTCCTCATAAAGTTCCTTAACATCAAAGGCGGGCATGAGGGCGTTCCACATTTTGTGAATTCTTTCGTCAATACTGGCGCCGTCAAAATGGAAATGGGCTTGCAATTCGGTAATAATGCACAGGAGCATTAGCGCTGCCCGCGCGATGTGCGCCGACAATAACCTCGGATATGCTGCATCTATTTGAGGTCTATCCTCGTGAGGCATAGAATCGGCGATGAAATACATACCTACCTGCAACAAACCCTCGAAGCCCCCGTGAGCGATCGCCGAATACTGACGCCAGTGGCCGTAAGTAAATGTCTTGAGGAAATCCTGGTGGGGAGTAAGTCCCCCAGTTGGCTGTTCGTTGCGGATGTACTGGCCCAGAGTTGGCCATGGCTTTGCCGCTTGAACGTCAGTCATCTTGAGGCCGTTCGTCCGGACTTGGTCGTTAAGTCCGTCGCGGCCTTTCGCGATCCAAGCATCCCACTCGGGGCGACCGCTATATCGAGTCTCATCTTCCTCGAAAGCTTTTAAAGTCTTCTTGAATCCGCTTAAGCGGAACCAAGGACCATTTACTGCGGGATCTTGGAGGATGGCGGTAATGTTATAGAGGGCATCGATCATGTTGCGAATCAAGGGCAGAACTGCGACACCGTAGGCATTCTTCCAGTAGCAGTCATTTTCGCGCCGTTCGTCTGCATTTAGATAGAAAAGCAGGTCATAGGTGCACATGGCCTGCCGAATCAGCACGTGGAGGTCAACAGCAACAAAGGCTGGTGCTCGCAGAGCGCTAGGCGCTTCTCGTTTTACTTTCTGCGCCAAAACCTCCGCGAGCTGTATCAGCGGTTTTTGGAAAGTGGACGCGTCAACATGAACATCCGCGTCACCCTCCTGATGGACGACAGTAAATGCCATTTGTCACTCCCCCACCCTCACCAGCCGCGGGTTTGCAGCATATGGGCTTCGTCCAGGCCTGACACCGCCAGGCCTTTCATCGCTCCTGTCAAATCTTCGCTGACTTCAAGTAATACTTTAGGGTCGTTGTAATGCGTCGCCGCTTTTACGATGGCACGGGCGCGCTTCTCTGCTTCGACGGGATCGGCGAAGGTGGTGCTGTCCTTCATGAAGATGCCGCTGCCCACGAATACGGCTTCGGCGCCTAGCTGCATGACTAGGGCGGCGTCGGCGGGGGTGGCGATGCCTCCGGCGGAGAAATTTGGGACGGGGAGCTTCCCTGCTTTCGCTACGATTCTGATCAACTCATACGGGGCCTGGTGCTCTTTGGCTTTGGCGTACAGTTCCTCTTCGCCTAGCACCGTAAGGATCTTCATTTCCTGGACGATTTGGCGGATGTGTTTGACGGCGTGGACTACGTCGCCGGTGCCGGCTTCGCCTTTGGTGCGGATCATGCAGGCGCCTTCGGCGATGCGGCGTAGGGCCTCGCCGAGATTGCGGGCGCCGCAGACGAAGGGGACGGTGAAAGCGTGCTTGTCGACGTGGTGGGCCTCGTCGGCGGGGGTGAGGACTTCGGATTCGTCGATGTAGTCGACGCCGAGTTCTTGGAGGATTTGGGCCTCGGCGAAATGTCCGATGCGGCACTTGGCCATGACGGGGATGGAGACGGCGGCCATGATTTCGCGAATCTTTTTGGGGCTGGCCATGCGGGCTACGCCGCCTTCGGCGCGGATTTGCGCGGGGACGCGTTCGAGGGCCATGACGGCGACTGCGCCGGCGCGTTCGGCGATGGTGGCCTGGTCGGCGTTGGTGACGTCCATGATGACGCCGCCTTTTAGCATTTCGGCTAGGCCGGTCTTGAGACGGAGACTGGTGTTGGTGCCGTTGTTATTCGACATGTGGGAAACCGTGGGTACCTTTTCGCAAGCGCGAAGAATGGGCGCGGAGCGCCTGGAACTCTCTATCTTACATCGTTGAGCGGAGTTTTACTGCGCGCGCTAGCGCTTGAAGGGCTGATTCGTCTCGGTGTATCGAGATCAAAATCCCCACTCTAGCCGCACAGAACGCGGCTAGAATGGGCCACCCGCTGTGTTCTCACGCCTCGCGGTAATGGTGCAATTTGGCTTTCGCGCCGGGCCAGAGAAGCGGGAGATTCCTCTCTCCGCCTGAGGAACGGCTTCGCTCGGGATGACTGCCATCAGTTTTATTTCGGATCTTATTTCGGATCGACCGTCGGGGTTTTCTCGGTTTCGACTGATTTCAACAATTCTTCGTCGGCGTCTTTGTCGCGTTGTTCGCCATTCAGACCGGTGAATCGCTGGCTGGCGTCATGAATTTTCTGCTCGGCGCCGTGAAGCTGGGTCGACACCGAGACGAACGTGATGCTGACAATGACAACGGCTGTAGCACAAAGAACCAGCGCACCGAGCCAGGCCGGGCGGCTCATGAACAGCAGCGCGATCGAGGCGACGACGATGCCGATTTCGCATGCCAATTGCGCCCACTCGTAGTGCTCGGCTGCCATGGAATGGACTCGAATAGCCGACTCGTAGGACTCCGACCATTCGAGCGCCGCTTCCTTTTCCGTATCGAGCGCGCGGATAACTACGGCGAAGCCGACGAGGTCTTCATGGGTGGGAATCTCGGCATTGAGGTTCTTGGCATTCTCCAGACGGTTCACCCGGGCGGCGCGCGCCACGTCGGCGGAGGAGATTTGACCTACCAGTTTTCTCGACTCCTCGTCCCACTGCTTGAAGCGCTCCGGGTCGGGGTTCAGCGCATGCAACTGCCGCAGCTGGGCCAACAGCACGCGGTATTTGGTCGAGATGGCCTGGTACTTCATCGAGGCGTTGGTTTGTTCGACCATGGTGGCGATGAGCTCGGTGCGCTGGCCTCCGACCAGTGCGGCACACAGCGCCAGCAGCACGCCCAGGCATGCCATGGTGATGCCGAGATACTTGCCCAGGCTTCCGGCGTGCCCGGCATGCTCGATGTGCTCTGCTAATTCGTCAACTTCGGCCATGTCACCGTCTCTCTGGTCGTTCTTCTATCTTCAGCGCGGGGTTGCCCCGAGGAATTTTGTCCTTTAGTTTTTACTACCTCGCAACATATTTGGCGAACATTTTCTCCGGGTCGATGGCGATGAAGGTGCCGCGGCTGCGAGCCAGCACTTCGCCTTTCTCGTTCATGATTTCGGCGGTGTTGATGTGTTTGTTGCCGCGGACTTCGACTTCCCTGCCCTCGACTCGGAGTGGCTTGTGCAGCGGGACGGGCTTGAGGTATTCGACGGTCATCTCCCTGGTCAGGGCCACTACGTGGCGGAGCTTGTTCACTTTTCCCATTGCGTCGTCAAGGATGGTGGCGATGATGCCGCCGTGGCAGTGGCCGGGCGGGCCGGTGTAGCGCTTGCTGAGGCGGAATTTGCAGACGAAGGTCTGGCGTGGTTCGTCGAGAGTGAACTTGAGGCGCATGCCGTCGGGATTGTTCTGTCCGCAGGCGAAGCAGTAGTTTTTTTGCATCTTGACGTAGCGGGTGTCGTGGCCTTGGGGCTTTTGGGACATGAGGAGGATTTTATCCTGATGGCTGGGAGGGCGGATTACCACAGAGGGCACGGGGGCTGCGTTAAAGAGCAAAGTCAAAAAAGAGCAAAGTCAAAGGCGGCGGACAGGAGTGTCCGCCCCACATATTTGTTATGCATACTTGTTCCACACCGTTTTTCCTCAGGAGCGATTGATTATTTGGCGCGTGGCTGTGTTACACTCGCCGCCGACCGTTGCCCGCGCTGTTTGGCGTGCAATTGCCGTGGGGAAATCCGTTTGTTTTCGTCCTTTGAGTTTCAGGAGGGCTGGGGAATGGGCCTCGCGTTAATGGTTTTGATCTGGCTGATCACCCTGATCAGCACGTATTTTTTTGTCGCCAAGACCTGGTGGCTGCCGGTTGGGGCGGCCGCGTCCACGACATTTATTGACCGGCAATTCACTTTCACTTTCATTGTGATGGGGATTGTTTTCCTGGCGGCGCAGCTGGGGCTGGGCTACATCGTCTGGAAATATAAAGACAGTCCTTCTGCTCAGCCCGTTTCTTATTCTCACGGAAACAATACGCTGGAGATTACGTGGACGGTGCTCACTACGATCCTGTTCGTCGGCCTGAACCTGATGGGCAGCAGCGTGTGGGCGAGCCAGCGGTTTGATCCGGCTGAGGCTGGAGCGGTGCAGGTGGAAGTGACCGGGATGCAGTTTGCGTGGTACTTCCGCTATCCGGGGCCGGACGGGATATACGGCAAGACCAGCCCGAACTTGATGGATCCATCGGCGGGCGGCGAGGCTGCGGTGGGACTCAGCCATACCGATCCGGCGGCGAAGGATGATGTGGTGACCGGAACGATGTATTTGCCGGTCGACCGCGAAGTGGACTTGAGCATTCGCGCGGTGGATGTGATTCACAGCTTTTTTGTGCCGCAGTTACGCTTCAAGCAGGACGCGGTTCCGGGGCTGAACATTCATATGCACTTCAAGCCGACGGCCGTTGGCGAGTACGAGATTGCCTGCGCCGAACTTTGTGGTTTGGGACATTACAAGATGCACGGCATGGTCCACGTCGTTAGCCAGGAGGATTTTGATAAATGGCTGGCGGCTCGGGAGGCGGAGAAACAATAACATGGTTGCCATGGAGAACCCGCACGCGCACGCTCCTCAGGGTTTTATTCGGAAATATATTTTCAGCCTGGATCACAAAGTTATCGGCATTCAGTATTTTTTTCTGGCGCTCACGGCGGTGTTTGTCGGGATGTTCCTGTCGCTGCTGATGCGCATTCACCTGGCGTGGCCGAGCGCCAGCGTTCCATTGTTTGGCGAGATCAAGCCGGAGACCTATCTGGCGCTGCTGACCATGCATGGCACGATCATGGTGTTTTTCGTGCTGACTACAGCGCCGCAGGGCGGGTTCGGAAATTACTTCCTGCCGATTCAGATTGGCGCACCGGATATGGCGTTCCCGGTCCTGAACATGCTTTCGTTCTGGACCACGTTTGTGGGATTCGTGGTGATTCTTGCGGCGTTCTTCGTGACAGGGGGCGCGCCGCTGCACGGGTGGACCGGATATGCTCCGCTGAGCGCGCTGCCGTCGGCGGGGCCGGGCGAGGGACTGGGCGCGGACCTTTGGATCACGAGCATTGCGATTTTCTGCGTGGCGTCGCTGATGGGGGCGCTGAATTTTATTACCACCACGCTCGACCTGCGCGCCAAAGGCATGACGATGATGCGCATGCCGCTGACAGTATGGTCGTGGTTCATTACTGCGATTCTCGGATTGCTGGCGTTTGGCGTGCTGCTCTCGGCGGGAATTCTGTTGCTGATGGATCGGAATCTCGGGACCAGCTTTTATGTGCCGCTGGTGGTGGTGAACGGAGTGGTGATGGGCCACAAGGGCGGGTCGCCGCTGCTGTGGCAGCATCTGTTCTGGTTCTTCGGGCACCCGGAGGTTTACATCGCGATTCTGCCGGGCATGGGCGTGGCGTCGCAGGTTCTGTCCACGTTTTCGCGCAAGCCGATTTTCGGCTACAGGGCGATGGTTTACGCCATGCTGTCGATCGGATTTTTCGGGTTCATGGTGTGGGGCCATCATATGTTCATGAGCGGGATGAGCCCTTACTCGGCGTTTGCGTTTTCGATTTTGACGATGTGTATTGGCGTGCCCTCGGCGATCAAGACGTTTAACTGGCTGGGGACGATGTACAAAGGGCGCATTCGCTTCCAGACGCCGATGCTGTATGCCATTGGATTTGTGTCACTGTTTGTTTCGGGCGGACTGAGTGGGCCGTTTCTGGCGCAGCCGGTGCTTGATATTCAGTTGCACGATACTTATTTTGTGGTCGGACACTTCCACTTGATCATGGGCGTCGCGGCGATCTTCGGAATGTTTTCCGCGACTTATTACTGGTTTCCGAAAATGTTTGGGCGGATGATGAATGAGACGTGGGGAAAGGTTCACTTCTTCATCACGCTGGCGGGAACTTACGCGATCTTTATGCCGATGCATTATTTGGGGCTGGCGGGCGGGACACGGCGGTACTCGCAATATACCGAAGTGGCGTACCTGCAGAAGCTGCAGCCGCTGCATCAGTTCATGACGTATGCGGCGATCATTACGATTGCGGCGCAGTTTATTTTTGTGATCAATCTGTTCTGGAGCATGTTTAAGGGGCCGAAGGCGAGCGACAATCCGTGGGAAGCGACGACGCTGGAGTGGACGACGGCGACTCCGCCGCCACACGATAACTTCGGTGGCGTGACTCCGGTGGTGAATCATGGGCCGTATGAGTATGGCGTGCCGGGCGCGGCGAAGGATTATGTGATGCAAACGGATCCGGCGAGCGTGGCGACGCATTGAGGTGGGCAGCGCCTAAAGGCGCGAGGTAGGCGGCATTTTCGGTATGCCTGAAGGCATACCCTGATACGAACCGTTGATACGAACCGGTAGTCAGCTATGGCGACTTATACTCCAACTTCTCCGATTGATCGGGCGGGGGGCGGGCACGAACCGCCGGTGCCTCCTGTTGGCGGCGGGGACGACGGACGCGGGAGTGAGGGGCCGAATTATGGGGCGCGGCTGCGGCGGGCGCGGCTGGGATTGATTTGCGGGATTGCCACTGTGTGCATGGTGTTTATCTCGCTGACCAGTGCTTACGTTGTGCGGCAGGGGTTGCCGACGTTTGACGGGGCCTCGAACAGCTATGTGCGCGATTGGGGCCGGGTGGATTTGCCCTGGCTGCTGCTGGTGATCAATACGGCGGTGTTGCTGGTCAGCAGCGTGACGATGGAATTGGCGCGGCGGAACGCGGCGCGGCAGGCGGCGCTGGCTCCGGTAAAGTCGATCCCGGGAGTTTCGCTGGGGCGGGAAAATTCGTTTCCGTGGTTGGGGATTACAGTTGTGCTGGGGATCGCATTTCTCGCGGGACAGTGGCTCGCCTGGGGAGAGCTGCACGCCCGCGGATTTTATGTGAATACGAATCCGAACAGCTCGTTTGTGTTTCTGTTGACGATTGCGCACGCGGTGCACCTGGGCGGGGGAATGATTGCGCTGCTTTGGGCGGGGAGCGCTTCCCTGCTGCACAAGCCGGTCGAGGCGCGGCGGATTGCGGTCGACATCACGGCGTGGTATTGGCACTTTATGGCGGTTTTGTGGATTTATGTGTTTGGGTTGTTGGGTTTTGCGCGGTGAGTGAATCGCAGTGAGTGAATAAGGAAGCGAGCCAGACGCGCCCGGTCGCTTCGCTCTCTCAGGGCAGGCTCCGTGGTGGATCGCGCGGCTCGCCCAGGTCCCTCGTCGGGCAAAGTGCGCCCGCCTCGGGATGACAAGCGGAAAAGGCGGACAGGAGTGTCCGCCCCACAGGGAAAGGGGACACTTAGGAATGGCTGACGCTACGCTTCAGCATGACGCCGCGGGACATGCAGCGCCCGGAGCTTACGAGGCACCGCTGTTTGGAGCTTATTCGAAGAAGGTGGGGATGTGGCTGTTTCTGGCCTCGGACTCGCTGACCTTCGGAGCGCTGCTTTTTGCGTTTTGCTACATGCGGATTTATACCGCGTGGCCGACGCCGTTTCACGTGCAGAGCATCATCAATTCGACCATCATGACGGCATGCCTGCTTTCGAGTTCGCTGACCATGGTGATGGCGGTGTTTGCGGCGCAGCGCAACGACCGCACCTGGACCCGCGGCTGGCTGCTGGCCACCATGGCGTTTGGCACGGCGTTCATCGTGCTGCACGGCATGGAGTGGAGCAAGCTGATTGGCGAAGGGCTGACGCTGCCGATCTTTCCGAAACCCGCGACTCCGGTGGATGCAGAGATGGCCGACATTTCGAAGAACATCCCGGCATTTCCGGCGACGTTTTTCGGGCTGACCGCGATGCACATGCTGCACGTGACCATTGGCGTGATCTATCTTGGAGTGATTGCGTTTCGGAAGTGGTTTCTGCCGGTTATCGGCGTGCTTTGGCTCGCGGGATACTTTCTGATTCCTTCGGATAACGTTTTTCACTACGGGATTCATGTATTGCTGATCGGGCTGATCGTTGCTTCGATCATCCTGTTCTTGAAGCCGAAAGATTATGATGCGCAGGATGTGGAAGTGTCGGGACTGTACTGGCACTTTGTGGATTTGGTGTGGATGTTTATATTTCCGCTGGTGTATTTGCTGTCGACGAAGATCACGTAGTTTTCGAGATACTTCGGGGGCTAAAGCCCTCGTCGATGAAATGGTTTTATCGCAGCGCTTAAAGCGCTGGGCCGCACAAAAGCGAGGGTTAACACGATGCACGATGCCGCGACGGACGAGTTCACTTCGCATGACAGCAAGGGGCAGTATTTCTGGGTGTGGGGGGCGCTGCTGGTACTGACGGCGATTGAGGTGGTGCTGGGATACAAGCAGATCTTTGAGCCGGTGCGCATGCTGGAGGTGCTGCTGGTTCTGTCGATCATCAAATCGGCGCTGATCATCGCGTACTTTATGCATTTGAAGTTTGAGAAAGCAATCATGCGGTGGATGCTGGTGATTGCGGTGACGGCGTGCTTCATCATCATGTACTCGTTCTTCTTCCGGGATGCGACGCGTGTCCTGCCTCCGCCAAACGGAGTGGGAGTTGGACTCTGACCATGAAAGTTGCCGGGAGATTTCGTTTAGCTGGTCTGCTGTTGCTGGTCGCGCTTTGGACTGCGCCAGCATTTGCTCAAGGGTGCGCCATGTGCGCCGCGAATGCGAAGGCTACTCCGAAGGAAGGTCAGCGGGCGCTGAATCGCGCCATTTTGGTTATGCTGGCGCCTCCGGTTGCGATTATGGTTTTTGGGTTTGGGTTTGCTATGCGGTATGGGAAACGGCGCGACCGGGAGAAGGAGGACGACCGGGGCTGAAGGCACGGTCGTGCAAGTCAAGGGCTTCGAGCGCATCCGCCGGGTTCCGATGCGCGCGAGATCCCTCGCTTCGCCTGAAGAACGGCTCCGCTCGGGATGACGCCGAGTATGATCTTGCCCCTCAGACTCTGAGCCGAGCTACTGCCTGGGTCGGTCCTGCATCATCCATTCTCTCCCTGCTTTATAATAGAAAGATTCGGTAGGCCTCGCGGAGGGCTCTGAGCGCTTGCGCTCGGGACTTGCCTGCGGCCTTCTCGAGCCTTGACCCGATGTCTTCTGACCCTACGCCTACTGTTTCAAATCCCTTCGAAGGCATTGTTGTGCGCGGGGCCCGCGTCCACAACCTTAAGAATATTGACTTTGAGGTGCCGCACAATCAGTTGACGGTGGTGACGGGAGTATCCGGATCGGGCAAATCGTCGCTGGCGTTTGACACGATTTATGCGGAGGGGCAACGGCGGTACGTGGAGTCGTTGTCGGCGTATGCGCGGCAATTTCTGGAGCGGATTGAGAAGCCGGATGCGGACTCGATTGATGGGATCGCTCCGGCGGTTGCGATTAAGCAGAAGAACACGACCAGGAATCCGCGGTCGACGGTGGCGACGGCGACCGAGATCTATGACTATTTGCGGTTGTTGTTTGCGCGGGTGGGGCGGACGTATTGCGCCAAGTGTGGGCGCGAGGTGAAGAAGGATACGGTGGATGAAGTTGCGGACGCGATTCTGGCGCTTGATTCGGGGACGCGGCTGCAGGTTTTGTTTCCGTTGGAGAGGGCGGGGGTGGGGGCAGCGGGTAAAGCGGAGCGGGCGAATCCTCAGAAGATCAAGTCAAAATCCCCACTTCTCGCAAAAGCGGCGAGAAATGGGGCACCCCAAGTCCAATTGACTGAGGCTTTGAAGACTCGGTTGTTTGAGTTGCGTAAGTCGGGGTTTAACCGGCTTTATCAGGCGGGGGAAGTTTATGAATTTTCTACGCCGGAGTCGCTGCTCGATATTAATTTTGAGCTGCCGGTTTTTGTGTTGGTGGACCGGCTTGTTGTGTCGGCTGAGGGTCGTACTCGAGTGGTCGACGCGATTGAGACCGCTTATCGGGAAGCGGGGGAAGTTGTTTTTGAGATTCCGGAGAGTGAGGTTGCGGGGTCTGGTCAGGGAGAGGAAACTACCAAACCAAGTGCAACCGGCAGAGCAACAACAACTGCAACAGCGACGGACAGGAGTGTCCGTCCCACATTTCTCCCGAACACTCTGCGGTTTGCGCAGCGGTTTGAGTGCAAGGAATGCAATCTGCGGTATGAGGAACCGGAGCCGAGATTGTTTTCTTTTAACAATCCTTATGGGGCTTGCCCGCGGTGCCAGGGGTTTGGAAACACGATTGATTTCGATCTCGATCTGGTGATTCCGGACAAGCTGAAGACGCTGAGCGAGTGCCCGATTGAACCGTGGACCAAGCCCAAGTATCGTCCGCTGTTTACTGATTTGAAGAGGTTCGCCAAGTCGGCGGGGATTCCGCTGGATGTGCCTTGGGTGGATTTGGAAGACGAGCATAAGAATCTTATCCTCAAGGGTGAGGGGAAGTTTCTGGGAGTGCGAGGATTTTTTAATCACCTGGAGCGCAAGAAATATAAGCTGCACGTGCGCGTGTTTCTCAGCCGGTATCGCGGGTATTCGCTGTGTCCGGAGTGCGGCGGGTCGCGGCTGCGGATGGAAGCGCGGCAGGTGAAGGTGAACGGGAAGAATATTTGCGAGGTTTGTGCGCTTACTGTGGAAGAGGCGCTGCGTTTCTTTGAACGGGTTGAGTTGAGCGCCGAGGAAAGCGAGATTGCGGACAAACTGTTGACGGAAATTCGTGAGCGGCTGCGATTTTTGAATGATGTGGGGCTGGAATATTTGACGCTCGACCGGCTTTCTTCAACTTTGTCAGGCGGTGAGGCGCAGCGGATTCAGCTGGCAACTTCGTTGGGCTCGCGGCTGGTGGGCACGTTATATGTGCTGGATGAACCGTCGATCGGGCTGCATCCGCGGGATACGCACCGGCTGATCAAAATTCTGCATGACCTGCGCGATTTGGGGAATACGATTCTGGTGGTCGAGCACGATCCGGACATTATGCGCGCGGCGGACCGGATTTTGGATCTGGGGCCGGGAGCGGGCGAGAACGGCGGAAAACTGGTTGCTGAGGGAACTTACGACGAGATTGTGCGTAATCAGGTTTCGCTGACCGGGCGGTATCTTTCGGAGGATCTGCGGATTCAGTCTCCGGCGCTGCGGCGCAAGCCAGGAGCGCAGCAGATCAGGATTCGCGGGGTGCGAGCCAATAATCTGAAGGGCGTGGACATCAGCATTCCGCTGGGGATGATTGTGGCGATAACCGGAGTTTCTGGGTCGGGCAAGTCGACGCTGCTGCATCAGGTGCTGTACCGGGCGCTGGCGCAGGCCAAGCAGCAAGCGGGAAATGGAGCGACGGGGCCGGCCGCGAGTTGGGAGAGTTTGGAGGGCGACCAGTTTATTGAGGAAGTGGTGTTGGTGGATCAGTCGCCGATCGGGCGGACGCCTCGGTCGAATCCGGTAACGTACATCAAGGCGTTCGATGCGATTCGCGACCTGTTCGCTTCCCTGCCGGAAGCGAAAAAGCGCGGGTTCGGCGCGGGACATTTTTCGTTCAACATTCCGGGAGGGCGCTGCGAGACTTGCCAGGGCGACGGGACGGTCACGGTGGAGATGCAGTTTCTGGCCGACGTGGAGCTGATTTGCGAAGAGTGCAAGGGCACGCGCTACAAGCCGACGGTGCTCGAGGTACGGTATCGCGGGAAGAACATTCACGAAGTGTTGAACCTGACAGTGAAGGAGGCGCTGAAGTTTTTTGCCGAGGCGCCCAAGATCACTGAGAAGTTGCGGCCACTTGAAGAAGTTGGGCTAGGATATTTGCGGCTGGGACAGTCAGCGACGACGCTTTCGGGCGGTGAGGCGCAACGCATGAAGTTGGCGGCGCATCTGCAGCCGGCGGCGCGGGAGATTGTTCGGGGAGTGTCGGGAAGCGAGGGGCGGCTCAAACGACGGTTGCTGTACATTTTCGACGAGCCTACGACGGGGCTGCATTTTGACGACGTCAGCAAACTCCTGGCGGCGTTTCGGCGTCTGATTGAAGCAGGGGGATCGATTGTGGTGATCGAGCACAATCTGGAAGTGATCAAGACGGCGGACTGGGTGATCGATCTGGGGCCGGAGGGCGGGAGTCGCGGCGGCAAGGTGGTGGGAGCGGGGTCCCCGGAAGATATCGCTAAGCTGGCGGGGTCTTACACGGGAAAGTACCTGGCGCGTATTCTGAACGGCAATGGCAACTCGCGGTCTCATGGCGCGTAGATTCGTGGTTGCTGGCTGGCTGGCGGCTACTTTGCTGCTGGCGGGATTGCCGGCGTTGGCCGGCGGTCAAACTGGTCAAACCGCGGGTGACGTGGGCTCGACTTCTACTTCTTCATCGTCATCGACTCCGACTACCTCATCACCTTCGCCTGCGACGCAATCGAATTCGCAGTCGCAGGATGACGGCTATTCTTCCAGCGTTCATCACAAGCAAGGTTCAAGCGTCCATCACATTACTGTTGCCGAAGAAGTCGCACCGCCGCCGGAGCTGACCAAGGCTGAGGCGCTGATTGATAAACACGAGTACGCCCAGGCCGAGCCGTTGTTGCGGAAGGTGGTGAGCGACGATTCCGCCAATTATGTGGCGTGGTTTGAAATGGGGTTTGTAGAGAACGCGCTGGGCAAGACGGACGAGTCGATCGCGGCGTATCGAAAGTCGGTGGCGGCGAAGGCGGATGTTTTTGAGTCGAACCTGAATCTGGGATTACAACTGGCCAAGAGCGGCCAGCCGGATGCCGAACAATATCTGCGAGCCGCGACGCAGCTCACGCCGACAAGCCATGTCGCGGAGGGGCTGGAGCGGGCCTGGCTTTCTTTGGCGCACATGATTGAATCCAGCAAGCCGGACGAGGCGATTGGGGACTACCATAAGTCTGCGGCGTTGCAGCCGAAGGATGCGGAGCCGCACCTGGCGGCGGGACTGCTGCTGGAGAAACAAGAGAAGTTTTCTGACGCCGAGAACGAATTCAAACAGGCGCTCACGCTGGACCCGGCGTCTTCGTCCGATGCGGTCACGGGGCTGGCGAACATTTACATGCGCGAGCATCGGTTGAACGAGGCCGAGGCGGAGCTGCGCCAGCTCGCCGCGGCGCATCCCGATCAGCCGGACGCGCACGTTCAGTTGGGGCGAGTACTGGCGGCAGAGGGCAAGAACGAGGACGCGATTGCCGAACTGCAAGCTGGGGCGAAGCTGGCTCCGGCGGATGTTTCGCTGCAGCGCGATCTTGCCGATTTGTATTTCATCGCCAAGAAGAACGATCTGGCGGAGGCCGCTTATCGTGCGCTACTGACGGCGAGTCCGAATGACGCGGCGCTGCATCAGGATTTGGGAAAAGCGCTGATTGAGCAGAAGAAGTTTGCTGACGCGCAGAAGGAATTATTGCTGGCCCTTAGCCTCAAACCTGACCTGGGCGCGGCTTATGGCGATCTGGCTTTCGCCGCCAGCGAGAACAAAAACTATCCGCTGACCATCAAGGCGCTGGACACGCGGGCGAAATACCTGCCGGACGAGCCGGTCACGTACTTCCTGCGGGCTTCGGCCTATGACCATCTCAGGGACTACAAGCGGGCGGCGGAGAATTTTCACCTCTTCCTCAGCACGGCTCACGGGAAGTATCCTGATCAGGAATGGCAGGCGAAGCACCGGCTCATCGCGATTGAGCCGAAAAAATGATTCGTCGCGGGGCTGGGATCATGCTTGGGGTACGGGGGCTAGCTCGGGTGTGGGGAACGGTTGCGCTGTTTGCGCTTGCGGCTGCATTGACAGTGACAGCGCGCGCAACGCACGTTAAGGCGGTGTTTCGCCACACGGCATTCAGAAACGAACCCACGATCGAGGAGTTGAAGGCGCGGCTGGAGTCGACGAGCATGGGGGATCGGCCACATCTGTGCGTACAGATCGCGCAGAAGCAGCTGTCCGAAGCTGACAGGCTCTACGTGGCCGACGACGTCGAGAAAGGTCAGGCCGCGTTGGCTGATGTGGCGTCTTACATGGAACAGGCCCGGGACTACGCGATTCAAACCCGCAAATATCAGAAGCAGACCGAGATTGACGCCCGCACGATGACGCGCAAGCTCAACGATCTGCTGCACACGCTGGGTCACGAGGATCAGCCGCCGGTGCAAGCTGTGATCATTCGCTTGCAAAAAGTGCGGGACGATCTGCTTAAGGCCATGTTTCCGAAGGGAGCGAAATGACTGCTTCCCGGCTGCGGTCTCGATCTTGTGTCCGATCTTGGGGTCGGTCTTGCGTGGGTGTGGCGCTGGTGTTGGCTGTGGCGTTGGCGGCGCAAGGGCAACGCCACCGCGAGCCGCTGACGCAAGCAGAGATCGACCAGATTCGTGACGCCAGCTGGGAGCCGCAACAGCGGCTCACGCTCTATGTGCAATTCACGCGGGCCCGTCTGGTGAAACTGGAGGAGATGCGGAGCGATCCGAAGACGACGGAGCGGCCCCGGCGGACGCACGATAGGCTCGACGACCTGCGGTTGCTCTATGACGAATTGAACGACAACATCGACACCTACGTCGATCGCAAGGACGATATTCGCAAGCCGCTGAAAATCATTATCGACGCCGACACGGAGTTCGACGCCAAGCTCCGCGCGCTGAAGGATGCTGCGAATGTTCCGGCGGAGGAATACCGGCAGTACGAGTTCGTTCTGACCGACCTTCTGGACACGGTGGACACGTCAACGGAGGAGCATCGCAAACTGCTGGCGGACCAGGAACTGGCGGCCAAGCACAAGAAGCTGAATTCGAGCGCGAAAGCAAAGGCGGAGTGAGGGGAATATGGAAGCGAGCCAAACGCGCGATTTATTCGCCCGCCACAAACGCGGGCGATCCGCGCGGCTCGCTCGGATCCCCTTCGACTTCGCTCAGGGCAGGCTTTCGGCGGGCAAAGAACGCCCGCCTCGGGATGACAGGCGGATTGGTGACTAGCAGATTCCGGGTCGTGCTAATCTAGGCTCACCGTGCGCGAAGGGCTGCTGGACATTTTTCAGGAAATTTATCAGGAGCTGCGTCCTGCTTCCTCAATCCCCGAGTTGAAGATTGAATTCTTTGCGTTTGCCAACGTGAACAATACGATCCGGATGCGGGGCGGGCGGCTGCTGGTGCGGCTGTCGGATCTGCTGGAAGGGGCGCCGGATGCGGTTCTGCGGGCCATTGCGCATATTCTGCTGGCCAAGATGTATCGGCAGCCGATTGATCGCGGGCAGGCGGCGCGGTATCGGAAATATGTGGCCAGCCATGAGATCGTGCGCAAGACGCATTTGGTGCGGCAGATGCGGGGGCGCAAGCGGCTGCATTCGGCGCGCGGGCATGTTTATGACCTGGACGCGATTTTCGAAGAACTAAATACTCGATTCTTTCACGGGTTGATGGCGCGGCCGCGCATGAGCTGGAGCCCGAGCAAGACGCGGCGCATTCTCGGGCATTACGATCCCGCGCACAACGCGATCATCATCAGCCGCATCTTTGACCATTTCGCCGTGCCGGCGTATGTGCTGGAGTATGTCGTGTACCACGAGATGCTGCATCTGAAGCATCCAGTGCGGCTGCGGGGGAGCCGGCGGTGCGTGCACTCGGCGGAGTTCCAAGCGGAGGAGAAATTGTTTCCGCGGGCGATGGAGGCGGAGGCGTTTTTGAAGAGGTTATGAGTGTACTGGCTTGGGCACAACAGTTACGATCACCGAAAACAGGAATCCAGGCACAAAAGATGCCCAACTCAAACGGTGGGCATTTCGATTTACTAGACTTTGGATTATTTCTTCCCTGCCGGACCTTGGCCGACGAGCCCACCAGTTTGAAGGCAACAAAACTACGAGATGGGGGAGCAAAATCTGCACGACCACAGCAGCAGACGGAGATGAGGTAGCTCGCCTGGCAGTACAGTGTCCCCTGTATTTCTTGCATATAAATTTCCGTAGCTCGAATCTGTCGCCTGGTTTCGAAATAGCCTAAAAACCGCACAGATAGAACAAGTCTTCCTTACTCCGAAGAAAACATGACCCAGAGTCGAGACCTTTGGCAAGTCGTTTGCTGCTACGGGATTCGACGAGAAACAGCGTCCTAGAAATCTTTCGGAGGATTGCATGAAAAAACAAGTTCAGTACTTGTCGTACCTCGGTGTTCTGGCTCTGTTGTTAAGCATGGCCATTTCGCTCAATGCGCAGACCCCACAGACACAACAACCGGAGCAACAGACACAACAGCCCGCGCAGCCAGCGCCACCGGACCAGTCTGGACAGGTAAATCCCGGCACTCAAGCTCAACCCATGGAGAAGGCGGGAGTTCAGACCTTTACCGGCAACATTGTAAAATCGGGCGACAAGTATATGTTTCAGGATGCCGCCAGCGGTAACACCTATGACATCGACCACCAGGATGAAGTACAGAAGTTCGAAGGCAAGAAGGTCACAGTGCATGGAACGTTGGACGCAAACAGCAAGATGATCCACATAAAATCATCCGATTAATCGCAAATTCACACAGGCTGAAGGGGCAAGGCTGCGGCGTAGGTCGCGGCCTTTTTCCTTTGCGAGAGTCGATGGAATTGCATCTTGTATGCCCCAGGCATGTAACAAATCTCGTTTCGAATCGCCCTTTGATCCGAACTCATTGGCGGCTTGTTACGTCTAACAATTCGATCCCTTCCCTGCATCCCGAAGCATTTCGAGGCCGGATTTCCACCGTGTGATCCTGATCATTAGCAGTTGTAATGCGGCGGATTGACTGGTTTGGCGGGGCGGGACTATCCTCAATATTGAAGTTGAAATTGAAATTCATTTTCATAATCATAAGGCACGTTCCAGGAATTTAATCGAATGCTTCAGGCTTTTATTATTACGCTGCGTGAAGGAGTTGAAGCTGCACTCATTGTTGGCATTACGTTGGCCTACCTGACCAAGATCGGGCGGCAGGAACTGCGCAAGACGGTGTATGCCGCGCTGGTGGCCGCGTTTCTGGGCAGCATTGGCGTGGCTGTGGTTATTTCGCGCACGCACCTGAATGAAGACGTCTTCGAAGGCTGGGTCATGCTGGTGGCCGCGTTCTTCGTCGTCACCATGGTGATTTTCATGATGAAGACGGGGCGCAAGCTGAAGGGCGAAATCGAAGGCAAGGTCGGGCTGCTGGCGGGCAATGATGCGTGGTTTGGGCTGTTCGCCTTCATCTTCTTGATGGTGCTGCGGGAGGGCGCGGAGACCGTTTTGATGCTGGCCGGCGTGACGCTGAACTCGACCGCGCTGATGAGTTTTCTCGGCACGCTGCTGGGCGTGATCGCGGCGATTGCGTTTGGCGTGATGTTCGTCAAGGGCAGCGTGCGCATCAATCTTCAGAAATTCTTCCGCATTACCACTCCCATCATGTTTCTGGTGGCGGCGCAGCTGGTGATCTCCGGGCTGCATGAACTGTCCGAGAGCGGAGTGATCGCATCTTCGAAGCGCGAGATGGCGATTATTGGGCCGATCGTGAGCAATGAATGGTTTTTCGTGGTGACGATTTTTGCGCTGGCGGCGTTGATGATCCTGTTCGAGGCCAAGCGTCGCGAACCGGTGTTGGCCGCAGCTTCGCCTGCGGAACGGCGCAAGGCCGCTTGGAGCGCGCGCCGGGAACGGCTATGGATGATTTCCGTGCTCACGTTTTCGTTCGTGTTTATTGCGCTGATCACGGCGGAATTTGTTTATGCCAAAAGCGTCAGCAACACTCCCCCCGGGACAGAAGTGCAGTTTACCAACGGGCGGGTGAGTATTCCGCTGGCGCAGCTTTCTGATGGCGACTTGCACCGCTTTCAGGCGCAGGAAAACGGGACGGCGATTCGTTTCTGGCTTTATCAGAAACCAGACGGCAAGATCGCAACCGTGTTCGACGCCTGCCAGATTTGCGGGGCGGTTGGTTTTTACAAAGGTCCCAACGGAGTGGTCTGTAAGAATTGCTCGGCGCCGATTAATCTGCAATCGGTGGGGAGCGCGGGTGGGTGTAATCCGGTGCCGCTGAAGGCCACGCAGACGGCGGACGCGGTGATTATTGAGGAGGCGGACGTTGCGGCCGGCGGTCGCATGTTCGCGCAACCGTAAGCGATGTTCGTGCGGCTGGTTTACGAATCCTTCCGGCGCCAGAAGCGGCGTAAGTTGCTGGCCGGGGCGGCGATTACTCTCGGCGTGACCGTGGCGACGGCGATGATTGGCGTCGCGACCGACGTCGGCGACAAGATCAACCGCGAACTGCGGACCATTGGCTCCAATCTGGTGGTGACCCCGCAGGAAGATTCCCTCGACGTGGAAATTGGCGGAGTGAATCTGAAGCCTCCGACTGACGGAGCTTTTCTCAGCGAAGCCGACCTGCCCAAGATCAAAGGGATTTTCTGGCACAACAACATAACAGGCTTTGCGCCTATGCTGCCGGTGAATGTTGCAATCGAGCCGAATGAAAAGCAGCGGGGCAGGAAGCGGGAGGATATCACGCTGCTGGGGACTTATTTTGCGAAGCAGCTTTCGTTCGGCACCGACAAGTTCACTACCGGCGTGCGCTCGACGCATCCGTGGTGGAAGGTTTCCGGGGCGTGGCCAGAGGATTCGTCGCGGGACGTTTTGCTGGGAGAACGATTGGCCGGCCGTTTAGGCGAGAAGACGGGAGACGAAATCATGGTCGCGGGACGGCAGGTGTGGGTGAGCGGGATTCTATCGACTGGCGGGGCGGAAGATGACGAAATTGTTGCGCCGCTTGTGTTGGCACAGGAAATTCTGGGCAGGCCGGGAGCGGTGCGGCGCATTTATGTCAGTGCGCTGACCAAGCCGGAAGATGCGTTTGCGCGGCGCGACCCGAAGAGCATGTCGGGGGCGATTTACGATCGGTGGTACTGTTCGCCTTATGCGCAGTCGATTGCGTTCCAACTGGCGGAAGCGATCCCGCATTCGCATGCGGAGCAGATTCGCCAGGTTTCGCAGAATGAGGGCGCGGTGCTCACGCGCATCGAAGGACTCCTCTTTTTGATTACGATGGCGGCTTTGTTTGCCTCGGCACTTGCGGTGTCGGCGGCAATGGCTACTACCATTTTTGAGCGGCGGGCCGAGGTTGGGCTGATGAAGGCGCTGGGCGCGGGAAAACTCGCGATTGCCTCGATCTTCTTCGCGGAGGCTACGCTGCTGGCCATGATTGGCGGCTTGGCGGGATTCGTGGTCGGCGGCGTGCTCGCCCATCAGATTGGGCATTCCATTTTCAATTCGGATATTTCGATTCCACCTGTGCTGTTGCCGGTGATTTTGGCAATCGCGGTGGTGGTGACGTTCGCGGGCAGCGCTGCGGCCATTCGGCGAGCTGTGGGACTGGATCCGGTGTTCGCGCTGCGAGGAGAACTGTGAGCGCGCCTACTTCACACGCGGCACGCGATGTTGCTGCCAGCCGGGCGCGGGGGCCACATACGTCGATGTTTCTGCGCATGCTGGTGCGGGCGGCGGTGTTGCGGCGCGGGCGCGCGGTCTCTGCGCTGTTCGCCATGGTGGTAGCGGCGGCGGTGGCCACGGCCATGCTGAATCTTTATGTCGACGTGCAGTCTAAGTTGCGGAGGGAGTTTCGCAACTACGGCGCGAATATTATTCTGGTCGGAAGAGACGGCGCTTCACTGCCCGCGGATGCGTTGGAGCGGGTGGATTCGGTGCTTGCCGGGCGCGGGATTGCGGCGCCGTTTGGGCTGGTGGTGGCGCGAACCAGCGATGGGCAGGCGATTGTGGTTGCGGGCACGGATTTTGATCGGGTGCGGTTGCTGGATCGGTGGTGGTCGGTGAGTGGTTGGCCTACAATTCCCACTTCTCGCGCAGAGAGCGCGCGAGAAGTGGCGCACCCAGGTTTGATCGGCGTACGCGCGTTAGTAGCGGTGGCGCCGAAGAATCAGGCGTTCGATCTCAGCTTTCAGGGGCGGACGCTGCAGGTGATCCCGGCGGGCACAGTGCAGACGGGAGCGGCCGAGGACAGCAGGATTTATTTGTCGCTCGCCGATTTCGTGGCATGGACTGGGGTTCAGCCGTCGACGATTGAAGTTGCGGCCAGCGGTTCGCCCGAAGAAGTTAGCGGCATCATGAACCAGATAGCGCAGGCGATTCCGGCAGGTGACGTTCGGCCGGTGCGACAGATTATGGAGGGCGAAGCGCGCGTGCTGGGCAAGACTCGCGCCACGCTGCTGGCGGCCACGGCGTTGATCATTCTGACCGCGGCGCTGTGCGTGCTTTCGACGTTGATGGGCTGGGTGTTTGACCGGCGACGCGACTTTGCCATCATGAAGGCTCTGGGCGCGTCGCAGCGGTTGCTCGGCGGATTCTTCGCGGCGGAGGCCGCGGTGCTCGGTGCTGCCGGCGCTCTGATTGGATTTGTGGTGGGAATCGGCATTGCGGCGTGGATTGGCCGGGTTAACTTTCACGCTTCCGTGGTGCCGCGTTTGAGCGTGCTGCCGGTGGTTCTGGCTGGTAGCATGGCGGTTACGTTGTTGGCGGCGATCATCCCGATCTCGCTGCTGCGCCGGGTGCAGCCGGCGGTGATTCTGAGGGGAGAGTGAAATGATCCAGATCAAGGATGTCACCAAGCTCTACCCCGCGAAGGAAACCGGGAATGGATCGGGCAAGGACGCGAGTTCGATTCATGCTCTGGACCACATCGCGCTGCACGTTGCGGCGGGCGAATGGTTGTCGATCATGGGGCCGTCGGGGTCGGGGAAATCGACGCTGGTGAATCTGATTGGCTGCCTGGACCGGCCATCGTCGGGCGAGATCTGGCTCGATGGGCAGAATGTGGCTGGGATCTCCGCGGTGGATTTGAACCGCGTGCGCGCGGAAAAAATCGGCTTCATCTTTCAGCAGTTTCACCTGATTCCCTTCCTTACCGCCGTAGAAAATGTGATGCTGGCACAATATTTTCACAGCATGACCGACGAGAAAGAGGCGGTCGAGGCGCTGACTCGCGTGGGGCTGGGAGATCGGGCGCATCATCTTCCTTCACAGCTTTCTGGCGGAGAGCAGCAGCGGGTGTGCATTGCGCGGGCGCTGATTAATGATCCGCGCATTATTCTGGCCGATGAGCCGACCGGAAATCTCGATGCGCAGAACGAAGAAATTGTGCTGCGGCTGCTGCGCGAGTTTCATCAGCAGGGACGCACCATTGTGATGGTCACGCACGATCCGGTGGTGGCGCGGCTGGCCGACCGGCGCATTGAGTTGCATCATGGCAAGATTGCTTCGCAAGAAGTTTTTTCGATGGCTGACGAGGAGCAACTGGACGAAGTTCTGGAAGAACTCTGGGTGCTGGCGGAGCATGGAGAGATTGCGGAAGTCGAGCGCATGGAAGTTCACGGGGCGCTGCCGGTGAGTCTGGCGGTTGAAAAGATGATTGAGATGGGATTCGTGGTGTCGATGCCGCATCCGCCGCAGCCGCATGATCACAAGCCGTTCGTGAATCCTTGCCACGAGGCGCTGAAGCCGGTGGCGGCGTCTTCGGGCGACGGGACGCTGATCGTCGAACTCACGTCGCGGGGGCGGGAGCGCGCGGGCAGCATTATCCGGCGGCATCGGCTGGCGGAGCGGCTGTTTACCGACAGTCTGGCGATGGACAGCGAGTCGGAAATCGAGCAGCAGGCCTGCAAGTTCGAGCACATTCTTTCGCCGGAAGCGACGGACAAGATCTGCACGTTTCTGGGGCACCCGCGGACTTGCCCGCACGGGGCGCCGATTCCGCCAGGGCCGTGCTGCGGGCGAGGCGGGGCCTATGACAAGCTGATGAAGGACCTCGAGGAAGTTGAGCCTGGTCGCCGCTTCACGCGGGATGAGATGAATGAGCGCTGAGGAGCGCGCACGGGCGCGGGCGAGACGCCCTCGCGACAGCCGGCAAGATGCCAGCGCTACCCGCCGGCCTACCATCGGCGTATTTGATTCTGGTTTCGGTGGGCTGACTGTCCTTAAAGCTTTACTTGAACTGATTCCCGGGGCGGATTATGCCTACTTTGGCGATACTGCGCGGCTGCCTTATGGGTCGAAATCGGTTGAAACGGTAGCCCGCTATGCGGTGGAAGCGGCGCACTATCTCGAGTCCCAGGGCGCGCAGATGCTGGTCATCGCCTGCAATACGGCGACGGCGCTGGCGTTGGATCGCATCACGGCTGCCGCCCATGTTCCTGTGGTCGGCGTGATTGAGCCGGGCGCGGAGGCCGCGTCTGCGGCCAGCAAAAATCAGAAAATCGTCGTGATTGGAACCGAGGCTACCGTTAGCAGCCACGCTTACCGACAGGCTCTTGAAAGCCGCGGCCTGAGCGCGCGGGAGAAAGCCTGCCCGCTGCTGGTTCCGCTGGTCGAAGAGGGATGGGTGGAGCACGCGGTCACCGAGCAGGTGGCGCGCATTTATCTGGCGGAGGCTTTCGCGGACGGATTCAGCGACGCCGATACTCTGGTTTTGGGGTGCACGCATTATCCGCTGCTTAAGCCGTTGCTGCATCGGGTGACGCCAGGGCACGTGAGCATTGTGGATTCGGCGGAATCGACTGCGCGGGCTGTAGCTGCGCGGCTGCGCGAGTTGGTGCCGGCGACTGCAGACGCTGAAGAGCGCCGTGGACTTTCCTTGGCAGTTCCCCTCGACCTTCCTGTTGACCATCCCCGGCTCAAGTTCTTTGCCACAGATTCGGTGGAGAAGTTCCGGCGGCTGGGAGAGCGCTTTCTGGGGCATCCGATTGAGGACGTGCAGCACGTGGATTTGAAGGAATAGCGGCGATTCTTGGCTCGCGGGAGTCGGGAGGGTCGGCCGAGCTTCGCTCTGGCGGGACAGCCGAAGGCGGCTGTCGCCACATGAGTTCCTGCAGGTTCCCACATGAGTTGTGCGGTTCCCCTGCAAGATTCGGATAGCCAATCATGGCGTCGCGAATTTACTGTGTCCTCAATCTTTGATTCGTATCCAAATTGAGGGATCGGTCCCAAAGACATTCATGCACCCACTTGACAATGTGATCTGGCAGGCTCTGACCACACGGGATGCACAGTTTGCCCAAAGCTTCGATGAGTCGCGGCGCTTTGTGTACGAAGTAGGGCCGTTGGGGGCGTTTCGTGAAGATGGTCCGCGGGGCTACGCGTCTTTGACTGGACTGGTTGAGGCCGGGGGCACTGTGGGTTTGTTCCTGGATGAGCCGTATGAATCGCGAGCCGGCTGGACGTTTGTAGTGGGTGCTCCGCTGCTGCAGATGGTGGCCGACAACGGCACGGTGCAGGTTGGACCGGAGCCCCACATCCCGCAGCTCCCCATGCCGGAGATTCTGGAACTGGGCCTGCCGGACTCGCGGGAAATGATCGAACTTACCGCGCTGACCAAGCCGGGGCCGTTTGGCAGCCGCACTCACGAACTGGGCACCTACCTCGGCGTGCGATCTGGCGTGCGATCAGAGGGGAAGTTGATCGCGATGGCGGGGGAACGGCTGAAGGTTCCGGGATATACGGAAGTCAGCGCGGTGTGTACGCATCCGGAGCACACTGGTAAGGGCTATGCTCGGGTGCTGATGATGGAAGTGATGAGGCGCATTCGCGAGCGCGGGGAGACGCCGTTTCTGCATGTTCGACAGGACAATGTGCGGGCGGTCGAGATCTATAAGAAGCTGGGATTTCGCGAGAGGAAACTGGGGCACTTCGCGGTGCTACGGAAGGCTTAGTGTTTTGGTCACCCGAGCGAAAATCAGACTAGGTATTGTGCGAAAGGTCCCCTTCGACAGGCTCAGGGCAGGCTTTCGCTTCGCTCAGGATGACAATGCCGACGGAGGTCTCAGTATAAGTGGAAATCGACTTCGACGGCAATCTCGACTCGCACGGGATGACCGTCTTTCATGGCGGGCTCGAACTTCCAGGTCTTCACGGTCTCCATCGCTTTTTCGTCAAGGCCCATGCCCAGACTATTCAGCACCCGAATATTGGTGGGACGGCCATCGGTGCCCACGATCAACCCTAGGGTGCAGACGCCCTGATATTTCGCCTTGCGGGCTTCTTCGGAGAACTCCGGCTCGGGCTGGTAAATCGCCCGCGGCGGGCTGACTCCGCCGCCCACGTGGAAAATGCCGCCACCAGTGCCGCCACCTTCGCCGGGGCCAAAGCCCGGCCCAGTGCCTGACCCTACGCCACCGCCGCTGCCAGAACCAATCCCGCTGCCGCTGCCAGTTCCGTTTGACGGTACCACCGCGTGCGCCATGGGATCGCCAAGGTTCGGCATAGTATTTGACGCCAGTTGCACTTGCGGAGGAATCACAATCGTGGGCTCAACCGCCAGCTTGGGATTCTCGTTCCGAATTACCACTGCGGGAGGCGTGATCTGCTCCATCGAGAACTTCGGTAGTTTGCCTTTGCTGGCCGCCAGCACGTCGCGATCGCCGCCGCCACCACCGCCGCCCACTTGCGTTTTCGATGGCTTCAGGGCCGGCAGGTCGCCGGGATCGACGATCAGACTGGTCACCTTCTGAGCAGGAGCGGCGCTCACCACCCGATGCGCGATGAAAACTGCGATCACGCCGATTAAGAACAGCAGAACGTAGTATCCGCCGGCGCCTAAAGCCCCGACTTTCCAGTTGGAGTAGAAACCCCAGATATCTTTGACCGGCTCCGGCTTGCATTCGAGCACGAGAGGCGGCAGCTTCTTGGGAAAGAAGAATTCGTCCAATCCGCGGAACAAGGACTTGTAGAGGGGCTCCTCAAAGGTTTTGTCGGTAATGAGCAGGCGCAGTTCCGGCTCGCCGCCGGGGACGTTCGGGTTCATTGGTTCGGATCCCATAATTCTGGTCTGGACGGTCAACTCTGGACGATCAAACCAGGACGATGGTGCCTGGATGATCAATGTCCTGCTTTTACTTCCGTACGACGCCCCCTTACACAGATGAGCGCCAGTCACGGCAAGTTGCTTCGATTCCTGCCCGATTTTACAAAAGAGGTACCTGTTCGGCTCCCCACGCGCAGATCGGGCCAGATCGGGTCTGCCTACCTAAAATTGTACCTCTAGTCGACCCATTGCGACAGTGCATTTTGGTGTGCCCGGTTAACGCAGAAAAGACATGTACTTTCTGCGCGAGGCCAGGCTGGCGCGGAGACATTGCGGTGGCGGTCGCAGAATTTCTGCACGTTTCTGCACACTATCACGGCCTCAGGATTGAGCAGCTGCCTGCCATGTGGGGAACTGACTCGCTGAGCGAGGAGTCTCGATTACAATCTGTCCGATAATGCTCCCAGTCGCTCTGCGATCGAGCGGAGGGAGTATGAATTTACCGGATTCTGGTACTCCACGTCCAACTCGGGATCGGTGATCCCCCGCTTCGCAAACTCGTTTCTGACCCTGACAACCTCTGACTCGTAATGAGCCCGGTAGAGTTCCATTACTTTCTTCTCCTCGGTCGCCGCTCCGCCATAGTTCGACGTTCCGTAACCCCCTTGCCCGGAACCCGGCTGCACTTTTTGGTTAACCAAGAACTCCAATATCGAATGTGACAGTTGCGCCGCTTGCCTCTTCAATGAAGTGCGCTCGTTTTCTACGTGAGGGACAGGCGACAGTCTCGCGAGTCTCTCGGCAGCGCTCTTATAATCGATAAGGAGCTTCTGGACATAGGAGAAATTGTCCATGATGGATCTAAATTGAGCTTGTTGGTCTTGCTGGCCTTTTTGCAGGTCCACGACCTCGAAGTACAACAACGAGAACACTACGATCAGCGTAGACGCCTTTCGGAGTCGATCATCGTAGAGGCACTCAAACAGCGTCAGCACCACTGCCATCGCGCCCAAAATGCCGATAAATGTTCCAGGCGGCATCGTGACAGCCCACTCCGCCCAAGACCTCCTAAAGCGAACACCGATCGCTAGCGCGAGACACAGCGCTGCCAGCGCGCCGAGTATCGTACTCAGAAATTGTCTAGCCGACCTCGAAAGAACAGTGTGTTCTAGCGGGTTGTTTGGAGAAAGCGGCACGCTGCATATACCTCTACTGGACGAGATCATTTTACAGTTCTCGTTTGATAAAGTTGAAAATTCGGCCTATTAGAGAATACCCCGCTGCATGGACGTTCCCTGACTTGCTCCCTATAATGAAAAGATTCCATCATCTTGATTTACGTACCCAGGAGACGCGACTGAGTGCCGTTTGAACTGAAAGCGACCATTAATCTGCCGAAAACTGCCTTCCCCATGAAGGCCAACCTGCCCCAGAACGAGCCGAAAATGCTGGAACGCTGGGAGCAGATGGGCATTTACGAGCGCATCCGCGAGGCCCGGAAAGGCGCGCCCCGGTACATTCTGCACGATGGACCGCCCTACACCAGCGGGCCGATTCATATGGGCACGGCGCTGAATAAGTGTTTGAAAGATTTCATCGTCAAGTCGAAGAACATGGCAGGGTTTGACGCGCCTTACGTGCCGGGGTGGGATTGCCACGGGTTGCCCATCGAGATCAAAGTGGATAAGGAACTGGGCGGCAAGAAGTTGCAGATGCGGCCTACCGACGTGCGCGCCGAGTGCCGCAAGTATGCGCAGAAGTTTCTTGACTTGCAGCGGACGCAGTTCAAGCGCATCGGCGTGTTTGGGCGGTTTGACCGGCCTTATGCCACGATGAATCCGCAGTATGAGTCGGTGGTGCTTTCAACTTTCTTCGCTTTTTATGAAAAGGGGTTCGTCTACAAGGGGCTGCGCGCGGTTTACTGGTGCATGCACGATGAGACCGCGCTGGCCGAGGCGGAAGTGGAATATGAGAACCACACCAGCCCGACGGTGTGGGTGAAGTATGGGTTGCTGGACGATCCGGCTTCGATTGATCCTGCTCTCGCCGGGAAAAAAGTTTTGACCATTATCTGGACTACGACTCCGTGGACGTTGCCGGCTTCGATGGCGGTGGCGTTTCATCCCGATGAAGAGTATGTTGCGCTGGAATCGGGCGGCGAAGTTTATATTGTCGCGTCGAGGCTGGCGGCGGATGTGGCGGCGAAGTGCAATCTTGTTGACCCGAAGCCGCTGGCGCACTTTCCTGGCCGGAAGATGGAGCGGCTGAACTTTCAGCATCCATTTCTGGATCGCAAGATTCTCGGGGTGCTGGCGGATTACGTCACCATGGACACGGGGACGGGTGTGGTGCATACCGCGCCGTCGCACGGCGCCGAGGACTTCATCACCGGCATGAAGTATGGGCTCGACGCGACCAGCAACGTCGATGAAAAAGGCATTCTGCGCAACGGGCTGCCGGAATATAACGGGCAGTATGTCTTCAAGGCGAATCCGCTGATCGTTGAACTTTTGCGCAGTCGCGGCGCATTGCTGCACTCAGACAAGCTGGAGCATTCGTATCCGCATTGCTGGCGGTGTCACAATCCTGTGATCTTTCGGGCGACCGAGCAGTGGTTCATCTCGATGGAGACGCCGATGCCGGGCAGCGCGGGCAAGAATGACACGCTGCGCACGCGCACGCTTGAAGAAATCAAGAAAGTGAAGTGGGATCCGGCGTGGGGTGAAGAGCGGTTGTCGAACATGATTCAGACACGGCCCGACTGGTGCATTTCGCGGCAGCGGGTGTGGGGCGTGCCGATTGCTGTTTTTCTGTGCGAAGGTTGCGGCAAGCCGCTCAACGATGCTGCGGTGAATAAGAAAGTCGTCGAGTTGTTTGCGAAGTCGGGAGCGGATGCGTGGTTCACGCCGGAGTCGGACACGATTCTGCCGGCGGGAACGAAATGTCCGCACTGCGGCGGTGCTAAATTCGAGAAAGAAACTGACATCTTCGACGTTTGGCTGGAATCGGGCGCGAGCTATCTGGCTTTGATCGCGGAAAAGCCGGTGGCGGATGAACCGGAATATCAATATCCGTGGCCGTCTGATTTGTATCTTGAAGGTGGCGACCAGTACCGCGGATGGTTTCAGTCTTCCCTGCTCTGCGCCATGGGCACGCACGGCACGCCACCGTACAAAGGCGTAGTCACGCCGGGATGGACGCTTGACGAAAAAGGTCAGGCCATGTCGAAGTCGCGCGGCAATGACGTGGACCCGGTCGACATCGCGAGCAGGTTGGGTGGAGAAGTCGTGCGGTTGTGGGTGGCGTCGGTCGATTTCCGCGAAGATGTGGTTGGGTCGGAAGCGCTGATGCTGCGCATCGGCGAAGACTATCGCAAGATTCGTAACACGTTTCGATATGTGCTCGGAAATCTGGGAGACTTCGATCCAGCAACTGATGCGGTCCCGTTCGATCAGATGGAGGAACTGGATCAGTACATGCTGCGGCAGACCTGTGGCTTCGCGGGCGATGTGTCCGCGGGGTATAACGAGTTCGCTTTCCATAAGATTTATCACCGCGTGAATCACTTCTGTATCGTCGATCTGAGCGCGTTTTACTTTGATGTGCTCAAAGACCGGTTGTACATTTCCGCCCCGAAATCGCAGGCCCGCCGCAGCGCGGAGACTGCGATCTGGCGGATCGGTGAAGCGCTGGTGCGAGTGCTGGCGCCGATCATGAGTTTTACTTGCGAGGAAATCTGGCCCTATCTGCCGAATGTTGAAGGGCGCGAGGACAGCGTGCATCTGGCGCAGTTTCCGGCCGCTGCAGAAATTCTCGGCAACACCGCGATCGCTGCAACGGATTCAAAATCAGACGCAGACTGGGCGAGCCTGCGCTCGGTTCGCGACGAGGTGCTGAAGGCGCTGGAGGAAGCACGCGCCAACAAACTGATTGGCACCGGACTCGAGGCTCAGGTTGCGATCGCGGCGTCCGATCCCGTGTACTCGGTGTTGCAGCGTTATGCGGGCCAGCTGCGCTACCTGTTTATTGTTTCGGCGGTCACGCTAGCGCAGGGATCGGGCAACGGAACTGGCGGCGTGCATATTGAAGTGAAGAAGGCCGATGGCGCCAAGTGCGACCGATGCTGGAATTATTCTATCCACGTTGGCGAAGACAAGACTTATCCCACAGTCTGCGAGCGTTGCAGCGCGGTGCTGAAAGAACTGGAAGAGCACGCTCACTAATATTGATGATGAAGAATAGTTCGACACGCGCCCTGCACTTTTTTCTCGCTCTGCTCGTCGTTCTGCTCGACCGCTGGACGAAGCGGTTGGTTGGCGCTCGCATCGCGATGTACCGGCAAATCCAGATCATTCCAGGATTTTTCCGGCTCACGCACACGGAAAATACCGGCGCTGCGTTCAGCTTGTTTGCCGACTCCCCGTCGCATTGGAAGACCGCGCTGCTGATCGGGTTCTCGCTGCTTGCGATGGTGATCGTGACAGTGTTGCTGTGGAAGCAGACGCGCGCGCTCACCATGACGGGCGTGGCGCTCTCGCTGATTCTGGGTGGCGCGGTGGGAAATCTTTGGGACCGAGTGGCCAGTGGGCGAGTGGTGGATTTTTTGCTGTTTTATGTGAAGCGGTACGAGTGGCCGGTTTTTAATTTTGCCGACAGTGCGATTGTGGTTGGCGCGGGGCTGTTGGTGCTGGAAATGCTGTTGCATAAAGCGCCGGAGGAACAGGCCCCGCCGGCTTGAAAGTTTCTGCGCGAAGGTCCCTCAGGGGCTAAAGCCCCGCGCTTTTCGCTCCGTTTACGGCACGGCTGAAGCCGTGCCCTTCTTGAAATCATTCTTGGGACGCTATTCCTCGTCGGTCCAGACCTGGTTCGGACTAATTCTGGGTTTGCTTTATCCGCGATGATCCGCGGAAATCCACGGCGAAGAAGTTTTCTTATGGAGCGCCGTACAGCTGTTTGTAGACGGCGGCGTTGCGCAGGATGGCTTGGACATATTCGCGGGTTTCGGTGAATGGGATCGACTCCACGAACTCGGGAGAATCGCGATACGGGCCCTGTCCCATCCATTCCTCGACGCGGTCGGAACCGGCGTTGTAGGCGGCCAGGGCGTGATCGAACGATCCGCCGAACTTATCGACCATGCCGCGGAAGTAGTGCGTGCCCAGTTGCAGATTGACTGCCGGGGTAAATAACTCTGTGGGGTTGTAGTGCTTCAAGTCTTCCTGGTGGGCGACAACTTTGCCGGTTTTCGGCAACAACTGCATCAGGCCGACGGCGTTGGCGCGCGAAACGGCCAGCGGGTTGAACTCCGATTCCTGGCGGATGAGCGATGCGACAAGATACGGGTCGAGGCCGTTGACATTGGAAAATCTTTTCAGGTCGGCCCAGTAGGGGCGCGGAAACAGGGCCTCCCAGTAAACGCGCGGCAACGTCGGAATATCGACCGCGAAGTAACTGGGAACGGAATGCTTCATGACCTCGATGGCTCGATCGTAATGTCCGGTGTCGATGTAGAGCTGAGCGGTCTCGGCCGGGCCCCAATTGCCGCCGTCGGCGCTGGCGGCGGCCTGCAGTTCGCGGACGGCGAAATCGATCAGGCCGCCGTTGCCGAGCAACTCCGCTTTCTGCAGATGGAGATCGTCGGCCGGCGGTTCGGAGAGCGTGACTTTCTCGCCATGATCGATCGGCGGGATGTGGTCGAGCAGCGGATATTTTCCCGGCGGATCTGCGGCTGCGGAAAGTTTTTGCAAACGCTGGCGACCCAACTCGGCGTAGTAATAGTTCCGGAAGCGGTCTGACAATTTCTGGTAGTAGGCGCGCGCCATCCCGGGCTGGTTGTCTTCTTCGGCCAGGCGCGCCCGCCAGTACAGGGCGGCGGAAGTCTCGTTGGCCCCGGGATAGATCGCGATCTGTTCGTCGAATTGTTTTTTCGCTTCGTCGGTTCGACCCAGACGCAGCGCGAGCCACGCCGCTTTCCAGTGGGCATACGCGGCGCGAGATCCGGTTGGAAACCGTTGCTGCAGTTCGCGAAAGGCGTCGAGCGCCGGGTCGTACTCGTGATGAACCAGGTGAAGATTCGCCACCGAGAGCAGCGCCTGCTCCAGCCACGAGCTGGTCGGAGCGGCCTGCCGCAGTTCGTTGACGAGGCCGTAGAACGCTTCGTTCTCATCCGATGACCAGGCAACCTCGCCGAGAATGTACAGTCGCTGGGCGTTTTGATCGGGGGTCGCGCCCGCGAGCGTCGTAAGCTCGGCTTTGGCCTCGCGATTTCGGCCGCTGCGGTGCAGCGCATCGGCCAGCGCGAGCTCCGCCGCGGGACGCGATTCGGCAGTCGCGTGGCTGGCGAGTTCGCGATATTCGTCGGTGGCATCGTTGTAGCGCTTGGCCTTCATCAGAAGGTCCGCGCGGGTCTTGCGCTGCGCAGTTGTTGGCGGCGGAAGCGATGGAAGTTTTTTTAACTCCGCGTAGGCCGCATCGGCTTCGGCCGCGGTCGGCATATTGTAGTAGACGTTGGCCAGGGCGTCGGCGGCCTTCGTGGTTTGACCGAGAGCGGCGTAGGCTTTCCCTAAGGCAAACTCTATGTCGGAGCGCGCGGGCAATCGGCTTTTCTCGAGGAGCTCGGCGGCCTCGGCGGCTCGGCCTTCGGTGATCAGACCATTGGCGTAACTCAGGTGAGCGTCGCGAACCAGCAGCGAATCTGGATATGTGGTTTCAAAATTGGCCAGCGCGGCCAGACCCTCGGCCTGACGACCGGTTTGGAAATAGCAAGTTCCCAGCCAGTAGGCGACGTAGTCTCCCAGGTCGCCGGACAATGGTTTAGCGCGGCTCAGGGGCTCGATAGCTTTTGCATAGTCATGGTCGAGGACGTGCGCGTAGCCCACAACCAGCCAGGCCAGCGCGCCGGCGTCTTCGCGGGAGTGCGCTCGGGCGTAGGCTTCCACTCCAGCGTAGCCGGCGAGAGAACGATCTTGAATCAACTGCTGCGCCATGGGACGCAAAGTAGTGGAGGCGACGAAGGCCTGGCGGATGCGGCGCACGCGCGGAGATATGGGCCGCTTTGTTCTTGCGGCTGCAGCATGAGAGGATCCAGTTTTCTTGGTGGGAGGCGTGGTGGTTGCAGGCTTGCCTAGGGCATGGCTGCGTGGGGCTGCGGGAGATTTCGTCTGCGCAGGCTTGCGCGTTGCGGGCTTGGTGGGTGCGGATTGATCCCCCGCGGATTTGTCGGTGGCGGGCGCTGTTATGCCAGCTTGCTTTTCGGAAGTATCGGAAGCCGGTGCGGGCGTGCCTTGCTGAGCAAGCGCGAATGCAGGTGCACTCAGGAGCGCGCTCAGTGCAAGCACCCACCACCACTTGAGACCCAATCGAACCACCTTCATCTTTTCGCGCGGAGACGCGAAGGCCAGAACCTGCTATGAAAATCTTAGCACTGCCTAGAACCTGGGGGATGCGGAAAGTGAACCTCGGGGGCTAAAGCCCCGTTTCGCTAGCGGTCCTTAGCGGCACGGCTGAAGCCGTGCCTTTCCCAAAACTATTCCCGTGCAACCAGCCTCTAAGAGCATTTATTTGCGGAAGCTCGCGCCCATGACTGACGTGTCATCTTCCGCCAGGCTGCGCAGGACTTCTCGCTGAAAATAGTCGCCACTGGCCGCGGTCGTATTGCCGTAGCGCTTTTGAAACGTGGAACGGCTCTTTTCAATGTCTTCTTTCAGGCGATCGTAAAGATCTTTGTTGCGGCGACCTTCAGCCACCTTTGCCTGGTTGTACAGCTTGATTTCATCCACCAGCAGACGGGCAAAACGCTGCGCCTTGCGGTGCGTGTCGGCGTCTTCGGCGGACATCCCGGCAAACGGGTCGGCGGCAGCGGCCGGTGCGGATGCCGCTGCACTCGCCGAAGCGGCATGAGCTGCGATCTCGACCACCTCGGCTGGTTCCGGCTCCGGTTCGGGCTCGGGCACTGGCTTCCGCGCGGTGTGCTTGGGAGGTTGGGCAGCGAACGGATCAGCAAAAGAACTGACGGTCTGCACGGGCGGTGCCGCGGCAGGGCGCTCGGTTCTTTCCGGTCGCTCGGTTCGCTCCGTTCGTTCTGTGCGCTCCATGCTTGCGCCGGCATCGTTGAAATTATTTTGCGCTTGCTTGCGTAGCGAGGCCACTTCCAGCCAGGCGCTGGTGGCCAGCACCAGAACTTCGAGCGAAGGGCCATCGAGCACGCCCTCGGCGCCGCCATCGGCATAGAGCAGCGCCGCAACTTTATCTTTGAGAACGAGGGGCAGGACAACGATCTGCTCGTTCTCGGGTCCGCCAAATTGCTTTACGAACCGCCGGTCCATCTCGGCTATGTTGGCGGGGGCTACGATGCGGTTCTGGTAGGCGTGGGCCGCGGGGCCGGTAGTCATGTCGAGCGGAAAATCTTTGATGGCATCGTCTTCGCCCAGGCCGCGACTCTGCCATCCGGTAGCCGCTCCGCCTTTCACGACGAAGAGCGCGATGCGCGAGCCGTACGCGCTGCCCGCTTCGAGCAGCGCGCGCAGAATTTCTTTTTGTGTGCTTCCGGCATGAATGCTGGCCACGGCCTGCACCAGATTACTGTGCGGAACATTGCCACTCTGAACATTGCCCTGCTGAACCGGGCTTCCCGCGCCGGTTTGCGCCGATGCCACAGGCAATTCGGCTAGAACGCGCTCGACCAACTCCGCCTGCAACCTTGGAAGCACCCGGTCGAAAACCTGCGCCACCGCTCGTTCGACGATTTGCTGGAGTTCCTTGCTATCCGCCATGCTCAGAGAACCGTTCCCAATACCCGAGTCTTTACACGCGACTTTGCACGCCCAAAAACACACTGCCCTAAGTGCTGATTATACGGCACTTGTAGGAAGGCTTTGGATTACTTCGGTACCTGCTCATCCGGGTAGAATCCGGCTTCTTGAACTCTATCGCAAAGTTTTCTCGCAGCCTACGGCAAAGCCATTGGGCAAGAAGCGGGTTACCAAGTAGAATAACAGTTTCGATTCTGGAACTAGAAGGCACATGAAGACGTGACCTTCGTTTTTTTGAGATACCGGAAAATACTGCATCGCCAAGCGAATGGGAGCCATCCAAAACAAACTAGTAGGGCCTGTCAGCGAAGAGTTGGCGCTGGTACGGGCAGCCAAAGAGGGCGACGACTCGGCCTTCGAGGAACTGGTTCGGCGTTACGACCGCAACGTTTTTCGGATCGCGCAGCACATCACGCAGAACCGCGAAGATGCGGAAGACGTGGTGCAGGAAGCGTTCCTGAAAGCCTACGGCAACCTGAAACAGTTTCAGGAGCAGTCGAAGTTTTATACCTGGCTGGTCCGGATCGCGGTTAACGAAGCGCTGATGAAGTTGCGCCGGCGCAAGCCGGAGCGCACGGTCTCGTTAGACGAAGACATTAAAACGGAAGACGACTCCCTGCCCCGCGAGATCGCGGACTGGAGTCCGAATCCGGAGCAGCAATACACGCAGGCGGAATTGCGTGAGATTTTAAGCAAGACCATCCAAGGCCTGCCCCCGGGCTTCCGGACGGTGTTCGTGCTGCGAGATGTGGAAGGACTTTCGACCGAGGAAACCGCGGCGGCGTTGGAATTGAGCGTGCCTGCGGTGAAGTCGAGATTGTTGCGGGCTCGCCTGCAGCTTCGCGAACGGTTGGGGCGATACTTCCAGAGAAGAGAGAATGGCAATGGCAAAAACGGCGAAGCCAAGAGTACGGATGTCAAAACGGGCGATGGTCCAAGCGGAGATGGCAACCAGTGAAATGCTCTGAATTCCTGACCGAGCTGACCAGTTATCTGGACGGCGTCCTCGACGAAAAGACAAAAGTTGAATTGGAGAACCATCTTTCCTGGTGCCACAACTGCTACGTCGTCTGCGACACAACCAAGAAGACCATCGAAATTTACCGCGACTCTCAACTCTACGAACTGCCTGAGGATCTCCGCGGGCGGTTGCGATCGGCCATTATGACCAAGTGCCAGCAGCAAAAGAAACGCGGTCCCCAGAACGCATAACGAACGCACAACGACAAGCTGAAAGGCTCTCCTCCCTCCGTAACTATATCCATTAAAAGGATTTCGAGGCGTTTTACCGTTTTGGGACGATTGCCTGTGAAAGCTCGAAACCGTTTTGTCAATTCCTGAATCTAAGTAGACAGTGGTCTTAGGTGCGGGTAGGGCGTAGGCTAAAGCCCTGAGGTTCGAGCCAACCAGCTCGACTGTGGAAGGTAGAATATGATTAACAAATTAGTGGATGCGTTTTTCGGTTGCAGGCACGCCCGCTACAGCTTTCCAGTAACCATTCGAGGGGCGGCGCGTCGTCCGCAGGCTGCGGCTTTGACCGGAACCTATGTCGCATGCCTCGATTGCGGCAGAGAATTTCCCTATGACTGGCAGGAGATGAAAGTCATTACTGCTCCTGAGCGTCATCGGGAGCATCTGGCCGAGTTGGCCAAGCACGCTGCATAAGGCGAGACGGATCGCTGGATACTAAACGTTCCGTTCCGCGCTGAATGCTGAGCTTCGAGCGGCAGCACAAGATGCGCAGAACAGCAAGATAAGCGCCAAGGGTGCTTACGCACTCTCCCCCAAGAGCCGCAGGCAAACGCCTGCGGCTCATCGCTTTTTGCTGTTGCCTTTAAGAAGTGCCGCCGCAGTGGTAATCGGGAAATTCGCCGGGGCTGAAGCCCGCATGGATTTTGCTTGTTTACGCGGCGCTAAAGCGCCGCTCTTCCACGGCGGCACGCGGCAGAGATCAAGCGACGCTCTTCCATCAGCGGGATTCAAAAAACATCAGCCATCAGCGGTGATTCAGAACATCAGCGCGAGGGATAATCCGCTGGAACCGGCACTGAGGACCGCTTGTCGATGGGCACGAACTCGCGCTCGCCCGATCCGGTGTAGATCTGGCGCGGGCGCGCGATTTTCTGCTCGGGATCGGTGATGAGTTCCTGCCACTGCGCCAGCCATCCTGCAGTGCGCGGAATGGCAAACAGCACGGTGAACATCTCCGGACGGAAGCCCATCGCTTGGTACATGATGCCGGAATAGAAGTCGACATTAGGATAGAGTTTGCGCTTCACGAAATAATCGTCTTCCAAAGCGATGCGCTCGAGTTCCAGCGCAATATCGAGCTTAGGACTGCGTCCGGTAACCTGGAAGACCTGCTCGGCGCTCCAGCGGATGATTTTCGCGCGCGGATCGTAATTCTTGTAGATGCGGTGCCCGAAACCCATCAGCTTGATCTCGCCTGCCTTCACCCGTTTGATGTAGGCCGGGACATGATCTTTCGAGCCGATCTCGTCGAGCATCTTCAGAACTTCTTCATTGGCGCCGCCGTGCAGAGGCCCGGCCAGAGCCGAAGCCGCGGACGCGACCGAAAGATAAGGATCGGCCTGAGAGCTGCTCACCGACCGCATGGCGTTGGTGCTGCAGTTTTGCTCGTGGTCGGCGTGCAGAATGAACAGAATGTCGAGCGCGCGCGCAATCGCGGGATTGGCCACGTACTTGGGCTCGACCATCTTCCACAACATGTTCATGAAATTTTCGGCGTAGCTCAGATCGTTATCGGGATACACGTAAGGAAATCCTACGTTGTGCCGATACGACATGGCCGCGATGGAAGGCACTTTGCCGATAAGCCGCGAGATCTGGTGCATGCGGTTGGCCGGATCCTGCACGTCCTTGGCGTCGGGATACACGCTCGACAAAGCCGCAATGGTGCTCACGAACATCGCCATGGGGTGCGCGGAATAGCGGAAACCCTCCATGAACTTTTTTGTGGTTTCGTGCAGCATGGTGTGGTGCGTGATCTCGTAGACCCAAGCGTTCAGTTCTTTCTCAGTGGGGAGTTCGCCGTGCAGTAGCAGGTAGGCGACTTCGAGGAAGGTGCAGCGCTCGGCGAGAACTTCAATGGGATATCCGCGATAGCGCAGGATGCCCTTGTCGCCGTCAATATAGGTGATGCTGCTCTTGCACGACGCCGTGTTCATGAACGCCGGGTCGTAAGTCATCAGTCCGAAATCGTCAGGGCCGGTTTTAATCTGCCGCAGGTCCATCGCCCGAATGGTGCCGTTCTCGACCGGGACGGTGTAGGTCTTGTTGGTGCGATTGTCGGTGATGGTAAGTGTGTTCTCTGGCATGGAATCTTCCACCTTATCCGCGTGCTGCTAACTCCAGCATAGTCGAGATTTTATGCCAAATCGAGCCTCCCGCTCTCCGCTATATGTTTCTGATATGTTCCTTTAGTTTTCCCTTCTCTCACTGACTTGAGGCTGGCTTTAGGGCGTAATACCCCGTCCGCGCCTGCACCGTCATTTTATCGGCCCCATTTACCTTGACCTTCAGCTTGTGGAATTTGCCGTCCAGCTTCTGCGGTGAGAAGCCGAGCAGATAGATGTACGCCGGCACGTCCGCAGTTTGACGGAAGCCTTCCCGAAGATCATTGTTGTTGTGGAAAAACATTCCGCCCGTGCCATACGCGAGATCGGCCAGCACTTCGCTCCGCGCGGAGGCTTCGTCCCGGTCGAGTGCGCCTCTCCCCTCCAGGTCCTGGCTGTTGCTGGCGGATATCCCCGAGGTGGGAACTCCCTGCACATCGAGAGTATTGAAGATGATTCCCGCCCGGACCGCCTGATCGACAAGCGACATTTCCCTGTCCTGAGCGTCCGGAGCAACCGTCAGAAAGCCAGCAGAGACGAGCACGATGCTGCGCCGGCCGGGCATCGCCGCAGTCCTCGCGATCGCGCTACCCAAGACCTGTAGCGTACGCTCGCTTTCGACCCTGCCAATATTCACTACTTCCAGGGCTTTGGCGGTCGCGATGCCCTTTGCCGCGGCTGCGGTGACACTCGCGCAACGCATCGTCTCATCGACCGCCAGCGCGCTCACGCCCGCATCGCCCTGATTTACGATCAAGTCCGCCATGTAGTAGGTCAGTGGCGGACATTCCGATGTCACGCGCGAATGCGGCTTCAACATTCGCAGCACGGCTTGCAACTTCTGGCGGTCTAAGGTGAAGTCAAGGCCGACCTGCCCGGATGTGGTGAAAACCGCCGCCCGGTCCTCCGGACGCAACGCGGAGAGATGCTGTTCCGCCGCGGTGATCACATGCGACAGGTCTTCGAATGTGGTTTGAAGATCGTCGAACACGTAGGCCACATTATTTTCATTTTTCGCCGCCGCCGGTCGACTGCCTCTGTCCGCTGAAGCCGCGCTTGCGGCTGGACTGGTTTGTTCCGAAGGCTCTTGTTCTCGCTCGCCCTTCTCCACGGAGAAGCTGCTGATCGGCTGCGGCTTGCGTTCATCGAACAGCAGGAAGTTGTTCTTGCCCAGATTTCCGACTGCCTGTCCTTTGGGGTCGCGCACGACCACGCTCACCGGCACGAGCTTCACGCTCACTTTGAAAATGGTTTCAGGCGCGTTCTGCAAAGGCGGCGTAGCTTGGCTGGCGCTCTCCTGGCGTTCTGCATTGGTCTGCCGCTGCTTTTCCAACGCCGCCATTTTCCAGATTGCTCCCACCGTTGCCAAATCTAGGTCCGCTCTTTGTTCGGCTTCGAGACGGGCCTCGTCTTCGCGCACAGCTTGCTCGCGCAGGATGGCGTAAATCTGCTCGTCTTGTTCCGCTTCCCTTTTCATAGAATTCGCGGAGCTCGACTCTGCGGAACTCGACTCGACTGAACCCGAGGCGACCGAACTCGCGCCCGGCGGCAGGTTCAACACCATGCGGGCTTTCGCACGAAATCGGTGACAGGCGCTAAATCGCACCACGTTGCGCGTGGGCTCCATGCCTTGATATTTGGTCGCAACGCTGGACTCCATCGGAAGCACGAAGGCCGTGCCATCCCCAAATTCGACGTCGTCATAGTCGGTGAGAATCTCGGCGCTCTGCATGGGAAACGATGCAGGCAGGTCCTTCGCTGCCGATCGGAACCGCAGCACCGCGCCTGTCTTCTGATCGATCCACAGCTCGCCTTCATAAGGCGGTGCGGCTACCTGATCCTCGCCGCGCAGTTCCCACAACGGTTCGTTCTGCCGCGCGATTTGATAGGTGAACACCCAAGCGGCGTGCGCCCCGATTTTGTTCGCAATTTTGTTCTCCCCGGAAAACTCAAACACAGCGTGGTTGCCCGAGTGGAAAATGGCGCGGAGGTTGCCTTCAAACTGTCCGCTCGACCAGAGCCCGGCCGCTTTCCCTTCAGCGTCCGATTCCGGCTTGCCATTCAATCGCAGGTCGCTGTAGGACTCGTTTCCATCCTCATATCGGACGGTTGCCGTGATCAAGTCGGTCGGTACACGGTTGTGCCCCTCATAACGAGACGTCTCTTGCTGGCAAACAAAATTCGGCATGTCTCGCGGCAGGGCGATGGCATATTCGCAGACTCCGTGCAGCGCCTCAGCATGAGGAAGATTCGCGGGCAGCCACGCGCAGAAGTCGGAGCCGGAGTAGAACTCACCCTGCTTCAGAGGAACCGTTGCGGCTGCCGGAGGCGCGCCGAGCGCCACATTGTTGCCGGTCTTGAGGTCGGCCATGACCTTGCCGCCGACGCGTTCGACTGCCTGCAGAATGGCTTCCCGCGCGGACACCGAGCCTTCGCTCTTCGCTATACCGATGGAGTACGACACGCCGCCGATAGCGCGCCTGAGTTGGTACTCTACGGTTGCCGTGGCTACTTCAACGTTCTCTCCGCCGGTTCCGTTGACAGCCTCAAACTGGTATGAGGCCTCTATCGGCTTCACCTGGCTGTAGAGCACGAACTGGCAGTTCTTTTCCTGCGCTTCGGCGATGGCTTTGCTGCCGGGCGGCGCGTCCAACGCGACTGCCTGCAGAGAGAGGTTCAGTTTCTTATCGAACTTGCGCTGGTTGAGCGCCTTCACCAGATGGTTTCTCACCTCGGTGTCGGGTACGTCTTTGGGGCCGCTGCTCGGCAGGGCGACGCCAATTCGCACGACGGTGGGCTCCTGGGCGGCCAGGGAAACGCAGGAGAAACACAGGAGAGAAATCAGCGCCAGTGGAGAGGTGAATCGCATGCAGACCGCTCGCTTCAAAAAGAAACCGGCGGCCGTGGCCGCCGGTCAGGCGATCTAAGTCTTAATTCGACGAATCGTCGCGGCGCTTCAGGGTCGGACGGTCGTCGTCGCTCTGGGTGGTACTGCCGCTGTTGTCCGAGGTATTCGAAGTCCGGCGCAAGCTGGGCTTGTTCGAATCTTTCTCGTCGATCACTTTATGCTTGTTCTCGATCGCAGCCAGCCGCGCCTTGACCTCGTCAAATTCCGAAGTGGTCACGATGTACTGCTGTTTGGCGGGGAGAATCTTCCGTATTTCTTGCTGCGATTTCTCGATCCGGTCCGGAGTCTGAGGATGGGTCGCGAAGGCTTTCGAGAGCGTCCCTGGCTTCTTCTTCTCCATGGCCTGAATCTTTTCGAAGAACGATACGAAGGCCGAGGGATCATATCCGGCGCGGTACATATATTGCACGCCGAGGTAGTCGGCCTGAGCCTCGAACTCGCGCGAGAAGTGCAGGTAGGTCAGCGGAATACCCAGACCCATGCCCTCATAAATTCCGTAGCCGATCGCGCCGCCCATGAAGATGGCGGGAAGCGAAGCGAGCTGAAGGAGTTGCATGCGCGTCATCTCGCGTCCGTAGTGGCAGGCGGCGACGTGCGCGATCTCATGCGCCATCACGCCCGCCATTTCGGCTTCTTCATCGGCCGCCAGAATCAGGCCGGAATTCACATAGAAAAATCCGCCGGGAAGCGCCATGGCGTTCACCACGTCGGAATCAATCACCTTGATCGTGAACGGCACCTGCGCATCCGAGTTGCGCACGATGTTCTGGCCCACCCGGTTCACGTATTCGGTGATCACCGGATCGTTCACCAGTTTGATTTGTGATTCGATCATCTGCGAATACCGGCGGCCGTCGGCAACCTGGTGCTCAACCGTGTACCAGTTGCCCACGCCGCGACCGCAGCCCACATTGCGATTGCCCACGGCGTCGACGTCGGTCTGGCCGCCGTCGTGTTTGATCTGGCTGTCGTCGGCCGTCGGCAGCGATGCAGGCGCCTGCGCGGGCGCATTCTGCACATCGCCGGATTTCGGCTGATCTTTGTCTTGATCGGAAACTTGTGCAAACGTCCAGGATCCCACGCTGAACGCCGCCAATGCCATCGCGATTGCCAGCCACCTGAGTTTCATAGCGTACTCCTTAAGGGCGATTATACTCCCGGCCGGAAGACACCAAGTCCCAATCTTGGTCCGTAGGGTTAGACGCGGGCGAATGGCCTTGGGTTATCCGGAGGGCCGGAGAAAGCTACGGGATGCTGGCGTCCTAAGTCATCCCGTCAGCCTGTTCGGCGGCGGAAGTTTGAAAAACTATTCGTATCAGGACATGCCTTCAGGCATGTCGTCTTAGCGCGAGATTCGAAACCGGCTTTAGCCGCCGAGACCGGGGCAAACCTGCAGTGGCTAAAGCCGCTTGCCTCTATGCCGTTGTCGGCATCGCTGAAGCGATGCCCTGATACGAATCTTTTGCCAACCGCACCGGTGCCAACTCCCTGCGGGAGAACACCCGCCCCTGAATGCCACGCCGGGCCCGCTTTTCCCTTGACACCCTCTGGGCGCTGGCTGAGAATGGACGACGGTTTGTCGGCCCTCCCCCCTTCTTGAGCTGGTTTCGCTTCTGGCCATCCCATATTTGTATCTGTTTGGCCACGTAGGGATATGTCTGTCTAAACATGTCTTGGCCTCGTCTTGTGAGGCTGAGTTCCTTCAGCGGAATGGCGTGTGCAAAGCTTCGCCTGCGGTCTTAGTGAGGAATTCAGAAAAATGGGGAGAACGGAATAATAATGAAAAGCACAGTGCGTGGTGGTTTGGTAGTGGTAGGAATGCTTGTTGGCAGGTTCTTTACTAGTTTGTTCTTTGCCGCCCTGATCTTTACTGGTTTGATCTTTGCTGGTCCGGGAACGCAGATGGCTTCCGCCCAGACCTTCGGTTTCCAGGCGGCCACCGGATTCACCACCAGCAACGTGTGCGCCAACAGCAGCACGCCCCCGCCCGCCTGCCAGGTGCTGACCGACGGTTCTCCGTCGCAGCCTACGGTGGTGACCGGCGGCATTTTGCGGCTGAATACGGCCAACCTGAATCAGCACGGCGCGGCCTGGTACTACCTTCCGCAACCGCTTTCCACGGGATTCACTACAGCGTTCCAGTTTCAGATTTCCAGCACGAATGCCTGCTCTTCTTGCAGCTTCCCCGCCGATGGCTTGGCGCTGGTCATCCAGAATGATCCTGCGGGCACCGGCGCGCTCGGCTACACCGGAGACGGGCAGAACATGTCGTATGGCAACAACGACGTCTCCACCGCCAGCGGGCCCGGCAACGCCATCACCAACAGCCTGGCCATTGAACTCGATACCTTTCAGAACACCAATTACAGCGATCCCAACGGGAACCACATCGCGGTTCAAAGCTGCGGGCCCAACAATTCGAGCACGCTCACGCCCAACAGCGCCGACCACGACTACGCCTGCCCGAACGGCAGCCTGGCGGCCATCGCCTTGCAAGAACTGCCCACTGGCCTTTCGTTGTCGGACGGGAATCCGCACACCATCACCGTGAACTACCTGCCGCCTGGAACCTGCACCAGCGGCTGCAACAATCTCTCCGTATACATGGACAGCACGTTAATCCTGCAGGCAACCTTGAACCTGGCCACGCAGTTGAACCTGACCAGCGACGGCAGCGCCTATATCGGTTTTACCGCCGCGACGGGGGGATCGGTTGAGAACAATGATGTTCTCAGCTGGTCGTTCAGTTCCCTGCCGCTGGCGCCCATCACCATCAACCAGCCGCTGCAGACGACGCAGACCACCTTCAATTACACCCCCACGCTGAGTGCGATTGCTGACTACTCGCAAAGCGGACTGGGCAATGGTGCGTTCACCGGTGTGGTCATGCAGGGGACGGTGCAGTCGATTACGTCTCAGCAATTCACTACCCTGGTGCAGAACACTCCATTTCAGGGAACCACCTGCCAGCTCCAGGACACGGGCGGGGGCAATTATGCTTGTGTGCTCACCACGGACCTGTGCACGACCTCGACCAACAGCAACCCCAGCGGAGCGAACTGTCCGAATACCGGCACTAATGCCCTCATCAACGTCTCGAACACCTACAACATTGAGCCGGCTCAGAAGCCGATCATCAATCCGGGCTACATTATGGGCACGGACAACGCCCTAAACTGCGAAAACCAGGACAACATCTGCAAAGGGCTGGTGAATATTTTCACCGGCATCAGCGGCGATATTGCGACCACTAACGGAAAAACCAACAACTTCAATTCGACCCTGTTTCCGATTCTCGGGGTGGTTCAGCCGAGCACAGCCGTCACCACCAGTCCGGCGCTGAACCAAGGGTGGACGAACCAGAACGTCACTCTCACCTTCAATAGCACTGACGTTGTGCCCAGCAACAATACGAATCCGCCGTCGCCGTTGCCGACGGTCACCAGCATCAACTACTCGGCCACGGGAGCGAACTTGCCCAGCCCGGCTTCGGGAACGCTCACAGGACAAACCGGATCGATCGTCATTCCCAACACGGCTCAAGGCGCGACGGTCGTAACGTACTACGGTGCCGACAACGCAGGCACGGTCGAAACCATCACCACGAATAGCAACGGCCAGGTGAGCAGCGCCAGTCCCACGTTCACCGTTCAGGTCGACACCATTCCGCCGACGGTGAGTTGCACTCCGCCCGCGCCAGCGTGGCAGGCGACCGATGTCGTGGTTCCGTGTAATGCCAGCGACAACGCCGGTGGCTCTGGCCTGGTTGGCCCGGCTTCGTTCAATGTAACGACTAACGTGCCGGTCGGAACGGAAACCAACAGCGCGACGATCGCGGCCGTCACGGTGCAGGACGTTGCGGGCAACACTTCCGCGCCGCAGGGCCCATTCGGCCCGTTCGAAGTGGACAAGAAGGCCCCGGTGATCAACGGCCCAACAATCTCGCCGGCGTCGCCCGTCTACGGGCAATCCGTGACCGCGAACTACAGTTGTACTGACGGTGGATCAGGCGTGGTGCTCTGCGGGCCCACCGGTACGGCGACCATCCCTCCGACGGGAAACACAGGGCCGCTGAGCAGCGCGGTCTCCGGCGCGACGGGATCGCACAGTATCACCATCAACGCGCAGGATGCCGTTGGCAACCAGAGCACACCGAGCATCGTGAACTACACGGTGGGGCAAGCGACCCCGATCATCATGTGGTCAGCGCCCGCCGCGATTACTTATGGCACGGTTCTCAGCGCCACACAACTCGATGCCACCGCGAACGTTCCGGGAACGTTCATCTATTCTCCTCCTGCGGGAACGACTTTGACCGCTGGGACTCACTCCCTGACGGTGGCCTTTACACCGACCGATGCGGTGGACTACACCTCAACCGGAGCAGCAGTAACGTTGGTGGTGAACCAAGCGACACCGATTATTACCTGGCCGACGCCGGCACCGATAACCTACGGCACCGCGCTGAGTTCGACCCAGCTTGACGCCACCGCGAACGTGCCCGGAACATTCGTCTACACGCCGCCTTCGGGCACGCTGCTGGGGGTTGGAAATCAAACGCTGTCGGTGACGTTCAATCCGACGGATGCAGTGGACTACACATCGGCGACCAAACAGGTGACGCTGGTGGTGACCCAACCGTCGATCACACTCTCCCCGAGCAGCCTGAATTTCGGGAATGTGTCGCTTGGGGGCATAGGGTTACTGACGGAGACTGTCACTAACACCGGCACGACCGCATTGAAAATAACCAAGGTTTCAATCACGCCCGGATCGGGGTCGAACGGGGAGACATTCGTCCCCATCAGCGTCTGCCCCGCCAGCGTGGCTCCGGGCCACAACTGCGTGATCTATGTCGCCTTTTTTGGCATCAGCTTGGGAGTGCACGACGCGACTCTGGTCATCACGGATAGCGCGACGGGCAGCCCACAACAAATCCCGATCACAGGGACCATAATCAAGGGAACACTTTAGGGCAGCTGTGAAACAGAAAGTCGCGGGCGAGATCTGCGGATCTCGCCTTTTTCTTCGCGCCGCGTATTCAATCTCGCTATGGACGGTGCGCGCAAAAGAAGTATTAGGGATTGCAGCTCAGGAGGAAACGGCTGCGCTATTGGGCGAACTTCGTGGCTTCCGCGTACATGGGTTTCAGATCCGAACGCTCGCTGATGTGCTCCGCGCCCTGCTCTTTGCGGATTTCGTCCAGCAGGCGGAGCGCCTCGCGGTCTTGCGCGATCGCTTCTGCCGCGCTGCCTGAAAGCCGGAGAGCCGTTCCGAGCAACAAATGAATGCGCGCGTTCTCCAGGCGCAGTCCCAGCTTCTCGCTCTTGCTCAGAGTCCGCTGCAACTCCTGGCGGGCCGGCGCGTAATCCTTAGCCTTGATTAGGGCCTCGGCCAGCGAAATGGAGCAGTCGACCGAGAGATATTTGGAGCCGAGTGCGTCGGCTTGCTGCCCTAGAATTCGCAACTCGCCCACTGCAGCCTGAGCATGACCCTCGGCGATTTCCACCTTCGCCAGATTCAGCTTCGTGGTAAGAAGTACGGTCTTCTCCGAACTGTGCGCGGCCAAATGTAGCGCTTGCTGATAAGAATCCTTGGCCGATTTCACGTCACCCTGGTAGAAACTGGTGTCGCCCTGATGGTCCAGAACGGATGCGCTCAGCCCATCATTTTTCAGCCCCCGGGCCAGACCCTGAGCTTCTTCCAGCAGTTTTGGCGACTCGGCGCCCCGGCCTGACTTGGCGAGAACTCCGCCCAGATCGTTCAGGGCTTGCGCCATGCTGACGCTACGGTCGCCGACATCGCGAAATCCTTTGACCGCATCCTGCAACGCGCCGATGGCCGGCCCGAGACGGCCCTGATATTCAAAGACCAAGCCCAGGCTGTGCGAGACCACGGCCGCACCCTGATTGTTGCCGTCTTTGCGATAGAGTTCCAGGGCACGCATTTGCGACGTCATGGCCTGATCGTACTGGCCGAGGTTGGCATAAGCCTCGCCCAGGTTGTGCAGCGTTTCAGCGATATCGGCGGGGACATTGAGTTTCTCGCGCAGCTGCGACGCTTGTTGCAGGTAAGTAAGCGCGTCTTCGTTCTCGCCCTTTTGCAGATAAGCGTTGCCGATATTGTTCAAGCACAGCGCTTGGTAAGTTTCGTCCCCGGCGTCACGCTCAATCTGCAACGCTTCTTTAAAGTTCTGCAGCGCCTGATCGGATTGTCCACGCTCCGAATAAAGGTCGCCCAGATCGATGAGCGTATCACCCGCTTCCTTCTTGGCGCCAATCTCCCGGCGAATCTTCAGCGCGTCGTTGTAGGCAGCGACGGCGGCGTCCGGTTTTCCGAGCGAGAGTTGCACCTGCGCGATTTCGGCCAGGCTGGCAGCGACTCCGCGTTTCTGACCGAGGTGCTGGTTGATCGCCATCGAGTCTTCATAGTTGCGCAAGGCCTCGGCCGGCTTGTTCATCAACTTATAAGCTATACCGGTGGCCTGCAGGATCAGCGCCTGCTGCTCCTGATTATCCAGATCGATGGCGATGTGGCGGGCCTGATCCAGCGGATCGAGTCCCTTCTGCGGATTGCCGGACTTGATCTCCACGCGTCCCATGGCCAGCAGTGCGTCCAGGTTTTTTCCGTCGGTTTGCAGCACTTTCGCATAGCTGGAATGCGCCTTGTCGAGATCGCCGGCATCTTCGTAGATGCTGCCCAGCGCGAATTGCACATCCAGGTTGTCGGGGAAACTTTTGGCCAGATTCTCGTAGGCGGCGAGCGCCTTCTGGTTATCCTTGGTGACTCGCGCCAGACTGGCTTCGATGAAATATCTTTGAGCTAAGGGAAGGTTCTGACTCAAATCGACGGCATGCCGCGAGGCCTGTTCGGCTTCCGCGTCATATCCCAGGGCAGAATACGCTTCGCCCAGACGCGAATACGCGACCGCAAACTGCGGATCTTCTTTCGTCGCGGCTTCGAGATCTTTTTTTGCTTCCAGATTGCTTCCCTGCCGCAGCAGCTGCGACCCCTGGTTGTAATCGCGCAACGCATCGACTGAAGTCGAAGTCGGCTTGAAGGATTGCGCTTGCAACTCCTTCACCAGATCGGGCGACAGCGCCAGGTTCGAACGAATCATCCCGGCCAAGCGGTCCACAGCCGCCGAAAGGTCCTGTTGATTGGCCGCTTCGGCCTTCACCTGGATCGTGCGATTGTGTTTGCGATCCTGCAGCGTGGCGTCGATGCGAATCTGGTCGCCGAGTTTGGTGTATTGCCCCCAGACCAGCGTGTCGGCGTTGGTGAATTCGGCGACGCGGCCGAGCGTGGTCGAGTCGACGATGGAATTTGGGGCGATGCGCAGATCATGAAACACCTGTTGCACGCGGTCGGAAGACACGGCGCGCAGGTGGGCGGATTGCCCGACGTCCGTGCTCAACATGTCGGCCAGACTCGGCCCCAGCCAGTCCCAGGAGGCGTCACCGGAAGTATTCTGAAACGGAATCACCGCCAGTGACAAAGCCTGCACTGCGGCGGCTTTTTTCGGCGACGGGGAGAACAGCGGGCCGCGGTATACATAGCCCACAATCGCCAGCCCGAGCACGGTGACGATGCCAGTGATCAGCGGCCAGTGTACTGTTCGTCCCCAGGGTTCGACGGCGGGTTGAAAATGCAGGTTAGCCGCAGCGCCCTTGCCGGAATAGGAGTCGAGGTCACGCAGCAACTCGGCGGCATTCTGGTAGCGAAATTGCGGGTCGCGTTCCAGGCACTTACTCACGATGTTGCTGAGCGGCTTCGGAATCGTGCCATCGTGATCGGAAACTGGGATCGCCCGTTCCTGGGTGCGCTTGATCAGGCTGGCCACGACGCTCTCGGCCGAGTACGGAGTCTTGCCGGTCAGCAGTTCGTAGAGGATCAAGCCCAGCGTGAACAGGTCCGAGCGCTGGTCGAGATCCTTGGCTAGCGCTTGCTCTGGCGACATGTATTCCATGGTTCCGACCAAGGCGCCGGTTTGAGTCATGCCTTCGCCTGCGACGGTGCGGGCCAGGCCGAAGTCCATCAGGAGAATGCGGCCGCTGCCGTCGCGCATGATGTTCTGCGGCTTCAGATCGCGGTGAATCACTCCCACGGTGTGCGTGGCTTCGAGAGCGCGGCAGATTTGCTCGGTGATTTCGACCGCTTCCTCGGGAGTAAATTTCTTCTTCTCTTGCTCTCGCTCTTTGATGAGGGCGCGCAGGTCGACGCCGTCGACAAACTCCATGGTGATGAACTTAACGCCATCGGCGTCGCCCAGATCGTAGATGCGAATCACGTTCTTATGCGTGACCTGGTGGGCGAGCAGCAGTTCCTGTTTGAAGCGCGCCAGAATCGAAGGATTCGCCGCCAGTTCCGGCCGAATGAGCTTCAGCGCCACCGGACGGTCCAACTCGCGGTCCATTGCTTTGTAAACCGCACCCATCCCGCCTTCGCCCAGCATTTGCAGGATCTCGTAACGGCCGCCCAGCACGTCGCCGGTTTGCAGAACCGGGGCGCTAGCCTTGGCGATGGGCTGAACCTTAACCGGCCCCGGTCCCGTGTCGCGAATAGGCCGCGGCTTAGGGACGAACTTGGCGTTCGCGTCCACCAGAGTCGCTTCGGGATCGGCGTAGGAGTTGGAGAAGTCGACCATGGTCGCTTCTGTGTCGTGCGGAGGGTTGGAGCCGGCGCTATCTCCTTTCGCGGGGACGCTTACGCCGGGCGCATTGGCCGCGTTTGCTGGATCGTGAGGATCACTCCGCGGTTTCCGGTTGAGCATGAGTTGCCTGGCTGGGGGTCAGCCCCCAAAACACCCCGCAAAAGGCATCAGAAAGTCAATAAAGTATATACCGTAGGAAGCGCACACGCCTGCGCCTTTTACCGCGCGGTTATGTGTTCTTTGAATTCCTGCGGAGAAATTCCAGGCGGTCCGAAAGGTCGATAGCTATACTGACGTTCGAGGAGCCGAACCGTGGGGATCTTTCTAGTTGTGATCGTGGTCTTGATCGTAGTCGCGATTCGCGCCGAGAAGAGCTACGAAAAGGAGCTTCGACGGAGTTCGGGAACTCCTAGCGGGATTGAGGCTGTCGATGAGCTTCTCTTGCCCGACCCGGCCGGCTCGTCCGGCCATTCATCTGGCGGCCACTCTTCCCATCCTGGAGACGCGGGCTGCGGAGACGCCCACCACGGAGGATGCGATGTTGGAGGCCATGGGGCCTTCGACGGCGGCGGTCACCACTAACGCGCGCCATCCTGCCCTCAAACGACCCATGAGCACGGGCGAGTCGCCCGCGCCCACACGATCGAACTAGACTCGATCGAACCAACACGATCGGCCTAGTCGTAATACTCCAGCCCCAGGTGTGTGATCAGATCCTCGCCCTTCAAATGCCGCAGCGTGTTTTTCAGCTTCATCGACTGAATGAACAGGTCGTGCTCCGGGTACAGTCCGGGCGGAGTCATCGGAGACTTGAAGTAGAAGCTGAGCCACTCCTGAATGCCTAGGCCGCGCAACTCAGAACTGCGCTTCGCCAGATCGAGGAACAAGACGAGATCGAGCACGATGGGCGCGGCCAGGATCGAGTCGCGGCACAAGAAGTCGACCTTGATCTGCATGGGATAGCCCAGCCAGCCGAAAATGTCGATGTTGTCCCAACCCTCTTTGTTGTCGCCGCGCGGCGGATAATAATTAATCCGGACCTTGTGGAACATGTTTCCGTAGAGTTCCGGATAAAGCTCGGGCTGCAAAATGTGCTCCAGCGCCGAGAGTTTCGATTCTTCCTTGGTTTTGAACGACCCCGGATCGTCGAGCACTTCGCCGTCGCGATTTCCGAGAATGTTGGTGGAGAACCATCCGTTCAGGCCCAGCATGCGGGCTTTGAACGCCGGGGCGAGAACCGTTTTCATCAGCGTCTGGCCGGTTTTGAAATCCTTGCCGCAAATGGGGGCTTCGTTACGGCGGGAAAGCTCCAGCATTACGGGCAGATCAACGGTCAGGTTCGGCGCGCCGTTGGCGAACGGGACGCCTTCCATCAGAGATGCGTAGGCATAAATCATCGAGGGCGCGATCAGTTCGTCGTTCTCGCGCAGCGCTTTTTCGAACGACTTCACCGACTGGTGAGCAGCCGTGGGTTCGATAAAAGACTCGGTCGAACCGCACCACATCGTGACCAGACGGCTGGCGCCGCTCGTCTTGCGGAAGTCGCGAATGTCGTCGCGCAACTGTTCGGCGAGATCCATCTTCGTTTTGCCCTTTTTCACGTTGGGCCCGTCAATCTTCTTGACGTAGTTGTGATCGAACACGGCGGCGCGCGGCTTCACCGACGAAAGAAACGGTTTCAACTGCTCGAGCAGCCGATAGTCCAATACGCCCGCGTTGGAAGCAGCTTCGTACATGTCGTCTTCGAAAATATCCCAGCCGGTAAAGACCAGATCGTCGAGTCCAGCCAGCGGGACGAACTCCTTGATTTTGGGAGACCGTCCGTCGGTGCGCTTGCCCAGACGCACGGTACCCATCTGGGTGAGCGATCCGATCGGCTTGGCCAGGCCTTTACGAATGGCCTCGACGCCGGCGACGAATGTAGTCGCCACAGCGCCCATGCCGGGAATCATCACACCGAGTTTGCCTTTGGCGGGCTCAACGGTGCCGTTAACCGTCTCTAGCTGTGACGTTTGTCCGCCACTTAGTTTCTTGCCGTTCGCCTTTCCCCCGCTCGTCTTTCCAACACTGGTTCGGGCTGCCAGCTTCATTTCCCGGCTGGCGCGCTCGGCGTGAGCCAGCGCGGTCTCGCGGTGCTCATGCTCACGTGCTGCGGCAGAAGTTGAGAATTGCTTGCGATGGCGGCGGCCGTCGGCATCCCACCAATCGGCCATAAATACTCCCGGACTTTTTTGATACATTGGTTCCTCCTTCAGTGGCGGTGGCTCGCCACCAATTGGTCACTCCAATAGTCTCATTTGCAGTGGGAAGTTGGCAATCTCGTGCGGCCAAACGTAGAAAATGCCGATTAACGGCGTTCGACGATCGCTGACCTGCGGTGCACTTTGCTACAAGCTATTGAGTGTCATCGCCGATTTCAGCAGTTATGCCCGTGACAGAATCGCAAGTGCTAAAATCCGGCACTGTGCAAAATCAGCCCACGCAGCAGCAGATAGACGCGGTCACCGAGCTTGAGACGGTCGTCCGTTTGCAAAATCGCGATCTGGTTGAGACCGCTGTCTTTCAAGCATTCGCATCTGGCCTTCATCCGCTTCATTCGCAGCCTCTAATAATCCTGGTTGAAGCGCCGTGGCACTCGCGGCACGAAGATATAGCTAGGGCGCTCCAACAATTGCGTAGCCCAGTGGCAGTGGATGCTCTGGAGCGAACGGCGCATGCAGTTCACGAATATCTTGCCTACGATGACAGTTTTGCCCTTGCACGAAAATGCGCCTGGGCTCTGGCAGATATTGGCACACCCGAGGCCAAGCGAGCGCTCAGACGGCTGGCGGCGTGCGATAACTCAATCATCGCGAGCTACGCGCAAAAGCGACTGACCAACTGGCAAAATGAGCTGCATCGCAAACGATTGTCAGTTAGCTGTTAATAAATTGCGATTTTCACTCACAACTCCATCCGCCTCGCGAACGCTCGCGCTAGAGAGCAGATGAGCTTACATCTCCGACGTTGTCCGTCGCTGCTAGGCGATTACTTCCGTCACGCGCCGCGCGCGAATGACTTCCATAAATTCTTTGAATTGGACTCTGCGTGCAGATTCCTGCATACTCGAATCACTTCGCAAGCGGCTCTGTTTGCCGGTCCCGCGAAGCTGCTGTTTGCGTGCCAGCCGTGCCGCGGCGCGTAATTCGTTTTGACCCCGTTGATCTCCACCACAATCTGAGCCCATGCGCCCGGCGTTTTGCGCGGGTAGCGTGCTCTTCAGACGCGCTCTTCAATTACCGGGAAGAGCAAAAGGAGATTCCATGAAAGCGATTCGCAACTACGTTTACGCCGCGATTCTGGCGGCCAGTGCTCTAAACTTCGCGCCCACCGCGGCTTCGGCACAGGAACCGGCGCGCGGCAAGTTCACCCTCACCCACGAAGTTCACTGGGGCAACGCCAAGGTTCCGGCGGGAGACTACGAGTTCTCTTTCGATCCTGACGGCGGTTCGCGCATGCTTAGTCTGAGCAAGTTGAGCGGCAGTCGCAGCGGTTACATGTTGCTGGTGCCCGATACGGACAATGCCAAGCCCTCGAATCACAACCTGCTGGTGCTCGAATCCACGGCTGACGGTAGCTACGTCAGCGCCATGCAACTGCCGGAGTTCGGCATGACACTGCACTTCACGGTGCCGTCGATTACGGAGCGACAGATTGCCAAAGCTGGTATCACGGCTGCAGCGTTGGGCCAGTAGTTTTCCGGCTTGCCATAACACGAGGGCGGATAGCGAAGCTGCTATCCGCCCTTGTTTTCGTGAATTGATGTGAGGCTGAAGGACTGCCGCTCTCGACACCCCCAGCGGCTAAAGCCGACAAAGAAGCGCGCCCTAAAGGCCCGACTGAAATCGGGCCCTTCCCGTTCGATCATACCTATTCGATCAGCCCATTCGATTAGGTCGTCTGGATTTGCGAATTGCCGCGGACGTCGTCGCTTAACACGATCGCTTCCGCGATTTCTTTCATGGGCTTGCGTTTCTGCCGACTCTGGCGTTGCAGGGCTAGATAGGCTTGCTCTTCGTTGAGGCCGAGATCACGCTGCAGAATGCCTTTGGCACGCTCGACAATTTTTCTGGTCTGCAGCTGTTCGGCGAGCGTGGAGTTGGCTTCTTCGAGGCGCGCCAGTTCGAGTTCCGCGCCTACGAGAAATCCTACAGTCGAAATCATGCGAATCTCGCGCCGGCGATAGACGTGGTGCTGCCGGTGCTGCAAGTTGATGACGCCCACGACGCGGCCACGGCACATCAACGGCACCGAGAGAAACGCCTCGTAGCTGTCTTCCGGCAACTCGTTAAAAAATTGGAACCGCGGATCGTGCGCCGCATTTTCCGGAATGGCAACCGGCTCGCGATGCTCCGCGACCCAGCCTGTAATGCCTTGTCCGACGCGCAGTTTGAGGCGGTCGACCACTTCCGGGTGGGGATTCTTCGAAGCCCGCAGCACCAGTTCGTCACTTTCGAGAATATAGATGAGGCAGGAGTCGCACTTGACCAGACCCGAGGCAAATTCGACCACGCGGGTCAGAACGTCGTGAAATCCGTCCGCCGAACCCAGGCGTTCGCTGATTTCGTGAAGTACGTCAACATGCGAGTCCTCAACAGATAAAAAGGTTTCCATGCTCTACATTATCGATCTTGTAGAGATTAAGTCTAATTCCAAATTTTGATAGGCGCGATAAAGGATTTCCCTCGTGATTGTTACCTGTTTTTAACATCTTTTTCGCACTTGGCGCATCGGATTGCAGGCTGAGTGAACGAGTACCGGGTAGCGAGTACCGAGCGAAACTCGGTGATACTCGCAACACGGTATTCGCTACTGCTTCTCCAGGTCCATAACCTTCACTGGCAGGTCCCAATGCGCGTCGAGAATTTCGAAGCGGCGCTGCTCTTCGCGCTGAAACGTATCCTGGTCAGGGTACATCTGCTTCTGCAGCGCGGCCTCGTCGAAGGGCTCGTTGGCGACGGTCGCATTCTTGAAGACGATGGTCACGCGGAAATCCCAGCGTCCGTCTTCGGTGGTGTGATAGCGCGGCTGGTCCATCCAGACTTTGGCGATGCGTCCCATCTCGGCTTCTTTTTTCAGCACGGGATAGTGGTTCTTCTTGAACAGCTTGAGAAATTCGTCGGCGTGCCCCCACTTCGTCTTGTAGTAATACTCCACGACAAATGGCCGGTCCGAAGCGGGAGCGGACTGCGCGAGTGAGGCAATCGGTACGGCGATTGCAACGAATAGCAGGACTGCGAGAATACGGCGCATGGAAATCATGTGAGATCCTCCTGGAAGTGAGTGCCTTTGCTTGTACACCAAGAGACGGTTAGCATCAATAGGTGCGGTAGGGATTCTTCGACTGCGTGGCCGTTCGCTTTGCGAGCGGCCACTACGCTCAGAATGACAAATCTTATTCAGTGACAAATTTACTGAACGACGAACAGCAGATTGTGAAGATCTTTGCAGACGGCGATCGCGCCCTGATCACCGCCGACGTCGCGGAACTCTCGCGCATCTTCGCCGACGATTACGTGCAGTACGACGAATTCGGAACCGCCTCCACCAAATCAGACGTGATCGCAAATCTCAGCTCGGGAAAGATCCGGTTTATCTCGATGGTCTCAACCGGCCAGCGCATTCGCATGTTGCGCGGCAACGTAGCTATCGTCCACGGTTCGGAGGACGACATCGTCGAGCAAGCCGGAAAGCGCTTCCCCGTTCGCTACGTATATACGGACGTCGTCGTGAAGCTCGACGGAAGGTGGCAGATTGTGGCGTCGCAGTTGGCCAAACCGCCCGTCGGCAATCAGGCCACTTACTGATGGCTGACCGCTGACGGCTGCGAGCTGATCCGGTTCTGCCAGTGGCTCCAGATAAAATACGCGGCGCCCGCCACCAGCATCACAGCAATCACCGCATCGAACTTGTGGAAATATTTTCCGAGTTCGCGCCAGTTTTCGCCCAGCTTCATGCCGAGCCAAGCCAGGCCCAAGCACCACGGCCACGAACCTAGAAATGTGTAGATGTGAAAGCGGCCACGAGGCATGCGTGCGATTCCGGCGGGCAGCGCGATGAACGTGCGAATCACCGGCAGGAGCCGGCCGATGAAAACGGCCAGATATCCCCAGCGCGCGAAGAAGCGGTCGGCCCAGTCCAGTTCGCGATGACCCATAAGAATCCAGCGGCCATAGCGTTCGACCAGCGGGCGTCCGCCATAGCATCCAATCTCGTACGCGACGAGCGAGCCCAGATTGCAGCCGAGCGCTCCCGCCGTCGCTACCCAGAGCAGTTTGAATGTGCCCTGAAATACGAGATATCCGGCAAAGGGCATGATCAATTCGGAAGGCAGCGGAATGCAGGCGGACTCGATCGCCATAAGCAGAGCGACGCCGGCATAGCCGGTCGCGGCGATGACCTGGCTGATGAAGACGAATAAGATGGCGAGAAGTTTTTCAGTCATAGGATGAAACAGTTGCCAGTAGCCAGTTGTCAGTTGGCGATCAAAACCTTCAGGCTTTCTTCTGAGAGCTGAGAACCAAGCACTCGGAACTGGTCTTTCAGTGTATCGGAAATTCGCGGCAGGGATGCCGCGACGAATGCGAGTTTAGAACGAGCCTTCCTGGGTAAACGCGTAGCCGGGCAATGTAGCGCCTTGCGGAGTCTTGCTCACCTTCACTCGCACGGTGGGGGCATCGGGAGCGGTAATGCCGGCGGGACGCAGCATCGCGAATTGCGAAAACACTTCGTTGTAGACCTTGGTGACCAGGTAATCCTGGCCATCGGCATCGCTGCGCCACACTTGCCCGAGTTGGATGGAGCTGACTGCCACGGGATTTTTTCCTGACTCGACTGGAGTACTTCCAGACTACCGGGGGCAGAGAGACGCGTCAATTGCCAGAGAGGTTACCGAGGGCCAGTGCGCGCGCTCGCCGTCGGCGCGCTCTCTGCAGCCGGCTCTGTTAAGATGTTGGCCCCAAGGAGTCGCACATGCCTCGTGGTATGGTTCCGCGCCAACCCGCCCGCACCGGTCGTCAGGACAAAGTCCGTGTGGCGCAAACTGCTGGCGGCAAGAATGCTCGTGTGGGGACGGGCGGCCCCGCGAGCCTGCCCCGAGCGAAGTCGAGGGGTCCAGGCCGAGGCGAAGCCTTGGCGGCAGCCCCGGAGGGGCGCCAGAATGCTGTAAGAAAAACGACTTACGCTTCTGTCTCCAAAGTGAAAGGCTACAATCCCCTCGCGCCCGAGCGCGTGGCGGAAATTCTGCAACGCCTCAACCAGCTCTATCCCGATGTCACCTGCGCGCTCACCCACTCCAGCGCATGGGAGCTCCTAGTCGCGACCATCCTCTCCGCGCAATCGACTGACGTGAACGTCAACCGGGTGACGCCGGAATTGTTCCGCAAATATCCCACGGTCGAAGCCTTTGCCGCGCTCACTCCCGAGCAACTCGAACCGGATGTGCGCTCCACCGGATTCTTCCGCAATAAATCGAAATCGGTAGTAGGCGCGGCTAAAAAGATCGTCGCCGAGTACGGCGGGCAGGTCCCCGACGACATGGAAAAGCTGCTGACGCTCCCCGGCGTCGCCCGCAAGACCGCGAACGTTGTGCTGGGATCGTGGTTCAAGAAAGCCGAGGGCGTGGTGGTCGATACCCACGTACACCGCATCTCGCGGCGCCTCGAACTCACCACGCAAGATGATCCGCAGAAAATCGAGCAGGATTTGATGAAGATCATCCCGCGCGAAAAATGGATCCTGTTTTCGCATCAGATCATCTGGCACGGACGCAAGCTGTGCATCGCCCGCAAGCCCAAGTGCGCCGACTGTGCCCTCGAAAACCTGTGCCATGCGGGAGATAAGACATGGAGCACGGTGGAAACGCACAAGGACGCGAAAGCGTAATCGGAAAAGCACATGCCCTTGTCTGTCGCGCTTGAGGCCGTAACTGGAGCTCGCGAACTCTTTGACTGGTTCGGATATTGGCCGGATTTTCACGACGCCGAAATCATTCGCCTCCGCCTGGAGGCGGGCGCGCCGTCGTCCATACTCATCCATACATGGGAGATGACGAACGAAATTGATGCGAAGGGCTTTTACGAACTGAGAAAGCACGTGGTTGTGGAATTCGTTATCGAGGCGATCTCGACCATAAACCTTCAGGATCCTTGGGATCACAGCATCCTCTTCGACCTAAGTATCGACAAAAGCGATAGCGGCTTCCGTCTCAGCTTCTCCTCTTCGTACGGCCTTTCGGGAACTATTGAGGCTCAAGGGTTATCCCTTCGCATTACACCTGGAAAGCCATCCCAAGAAGCCTAAAGTTACCTCTGATAAACTTTTTCTTCACCCTCGCTCCGAGGCTCCAACTCCCATGCATGCTTCCACGCTCTTTGCTATCGTCATACTCATGAGCACCGTCGTCGCCGAAACCGCCGCCCAGACTTTGCCTGCACCACAGGCCATTACTGATCCGACCAAGATTTCGTCCAAGCCCAACGCGCGGGTCGAGCCGCGCAGCCTGACCATTGAGAAGTTGTATATGACGCGCCAGGTGGGCCGTCCGACGTGGTCGCCCGATGGTAAGAGCATCGCGTTCATTTCTAATATGAGCGGACGCAATAACCTGTGGCTCGTTCCTGCCGAAGGGGGATGGCCGGTGCAGTTGACGGTCAGCGATCAGCGGCAGACTTCGCCCGCGTGGTCGCCGGACGGAAAATGGATCGCCTACCAATCGGATTATGACGGCGACGAGCAGTGGGACATTTTTCTGGTGTCGCCGAAGACGGGCAAAGTCGTCAACCTGACGCAGACGCGCGAGAGTGCGGAACTCAATCCGACATGGTCGCCTGACGGGCGATATCTGGCTTATGAGGTCAAACCAAAAACATCAGCGGCCTATGAGATCGACATCTACGACACGGTGATGCGCGAGGTGAAGCATCTCACCAGCGGGACGCCGCAGGATAAGCGCAACTTCAGTACGATCTGGTCGAAGGATGGCAAGTACATCGTCTATACGCAGGAGCAGGCCAAGGGCACGGATTCGAATATCCACATCGCCGACATTGCAACGGGAACAAGCACGCTGCTCACGCCGCATGACGGGGAGCAACTGTACTTCGCCAACGACTTTGCACCCGACGGCAAACGCGTGCTCCTGAGTTCGAATGCCGCCAATGGATTCGAAAACATCGGCCTGCTCGACACTGCGACAAAAAAGATCACGTGGCTTACGAAAGACAAATGGGAAATTCGCGGCGGCGAGTTTTCGCCTGACGGCAAGCACATCACCTTCAGCGCCAATGTTGACGGCAACGAAGACGTTTACCTCTACGATTTAGCCACGGGAAAGTCGGCAGCCTTGCCCATCCCGAAAGGCGTGAACGAGCCCGCGGGCGGGCATTCGGCGTTCAGCGGTGACGGCTCGCGCCTGCTCTATAACCACAACGGTCCTACGGCTCCGGGTGATCTGTGGGTTTACACGCTGGCCACCAGCAAGTCGCATCAGGTCACGCATTCGCTGGTCGCGGGCGTGCATTCGGAGGATATGGTTGAGCCGTACCTGGTGCACTATCCCAGCCGCGACGGCAAGTGGACCATTTCCGCGTTTCTTTACGTGCCCTTCAACATGGCGCGGAACGGGCAGAATGCGGCCATCGTTTACATTCATGGCGGGCCGACGGCGCAGAGCATGAATTCTTTCAATCGCTTCGTACAGTTCGCCGTCAATCAGGGCTACATGGTGCTCGCGCCCAACTATCGCGGCTCGACCGGATTCGGCAAGGAATTTCAGCAGGCGAATCTGTTCGATATGGGCGGCGGCGATTTGCAAGATGTGCTGGCGGGCGTCGACTGGATCAAGCAAACCGGCCATCTCGATCCGAAAAAGATTGCGGTCATGGGCGGAAGCTACGGCGGATACTTGAGCATGATGGCGGTGACGAAGGCTCCGGAAGTCTGGGCCGCGGGTGTGCCGATTGTGCCATTCGTGAACTGGTTCACCGAGATTGAAAATGAAGACCCGGTTCTGCAGCAGTCGGATCTGGCGACCATGGGCGATGTAGTGAAGAACAAAGCGCTGTATGAAGACCGGTCGCCCATCAACTTCATCGACCAGATCAAGGCGCCGTTGCTGCTGCTGGCTGGGGGACACGATCCCCGCTGTCCGAAATCAGAAACGCAGCAGGTGGTCGACGCGATTAGGAAACGCGGCGGCACCGTGGACTCGAAGGTTTACGAAAACGAAGGGCACGGCTTTGCCCGCGTGGAGAATCAGATTGACGCGTATAAGCGTGTCGCGGATTTTCTGTTGGCACACGTTGTTCCGGCGGACTGCAGCTGTTCGCTGACGGAATAGGCCATACAATTTTATTTGTACGTTATAATACGTACTAAATTGTTGTTGCAAATCGCTTCGATCAATCCGGAGATTGTAAACTCCTTCGCCGCGATGTCGACCGGCAGGCCAAGCTCGCGCAGGGTTGCGGACGTGACTGGACCGATCGATGCCGTCTGAATGTCAGCAATTGCTTTGTGGCGCCCTTTTGATCCCCCTTTCGACCTATAGACCGGGCCCAACAATTCCACGAAATTCCTGACCGTCGAAGAGCTCGTAAAGGTAACTACGTGTGGGCGTTTGGCTGGACTCTTCAGAACGGCGCGCAACTGGGCGCGCGAGGACCGCGGCACAACGGTTTCGTAGGCTTCGACGACGTCGACCTGCGCTCCCACTCGGCGCAGGTCGCGTGGAATTACGTCGCGAGCGACCTTCGCGCGTACCAGCAGCACGCGTTTCCCTTTGACTTTGTTTTTCAGACTTTTCACGACTGATTCAGCAACGTATTCTTTGGGAACAACGTCGACTTGAACTCCGCGCTGTTCAATAGCGTTTTGCGTCGCCGGACCGATAGCGGCGATGCGCGGACGGTTGCCCTTAGTGGCTAAGGCAGCGATCGACTTTGCGCTTCTTGCGGCGCGAGCGAACTCGCGCCCATCCCGAGTATTTCCCATGAGGACATTCAGTTTCTGCATCCGATCCCACAGGGCCTCGACGCCGTTCACGCTGGTCAGGATCAGCCAATCGTAAGAGGCTAGATTCTTTAGCGCAGTGTCGAGCGGCTTGAACGACTTGGGCTTGCGAATCTCTATGAAGGGGATTGCGATCACCTCTGCGCCACGCTTGCGGAATTCGCTGGAGAGGGCTCCAGACTGATGCCGGGCGCGGCCGACCAGCACGCGGATTCCGCTCAGGGGCTTGATCGACGCTGCGTTGAGTTTCTTGCTCATGGGTTAGAGTCGGCGGGCAAGAGTGCCCGCCCCACATACAAGCTACGTGCCCTCTTTTTTCGCGCCCAGGCCCTGCTCGCACATCAGGCGCGCTACGCCGGAGACCGCTGTGTCTTCTGCCTTCTCGAGCGATGCGATCACGTTGGCTTGCTCTTCTTTCGTGCGATTCTGGCTCAGCTTGAATTTCGCTTCGATTCTTGTGACGGCGATTTCGAAACCAACGATGTGGCTCAGCATGCGCTCGCGGTAGGTCTTGTCGAGGCTTGCCCATTGTTCAGCATAGGCAGGCTCGAATGTGCTGATGAGTTGCTCGAGCACACCCTGCAAATCTTCCGGCGACGCAAAAACGCGCGCCTTGCCGTAGACATGCACGGCCCCGTAGTTCCAGGTGGGGACGTTTTCGCGCGTGGTGTAGTTCGAAGCGGACACGTAGGCGTGCGGGCCGTGAAAAATAGTGAGACAGTGCGGCTGCTGTTCGAGGTAGCGCCAGTGCGGGTTCGCCTTGGCGACGTGGCCGCGGAGGACGACGCGCTCCGCGGCTTCGACGACGAACACCGGCAGATGCGTGGCGAATGGGCCGTCGTCACTGGACGCGACCGGGGTGGACGCGACCGGCGACGACACCAGGATCGCAAATGGATTCGCGCGCATGAATGCGATTGCCTCAGCATGGTCGTGCACGCGGAAATGTTCAGGAATGTACATGAGTGCGTTTCTTTCGCCGCTCCAAGGCTGCTTCAATTTAACCGCTTCAATCTTAGCTGGTCGAAGACCGGCCAGGGTAGCGGATTACGGTTGCGGTGGGACGGCCAGGCCGCAGCCGTAGACGGCTTCGAGGATCTGGTCGCCGCCGCGGGCCAGCAGGGCTGCGCCGGCGTCGTTACCGAGTTGTTCGGGGTTGTCGCCGTCGCGGGAATCGCGGAGAACCTTTGAGCCGTCGGGGCCGGCGACAATGGATTCCAAATGCAACTTGCCGTTCTGCACCGTCGCGAAGGCTCCGATGGGGACTTGGCAGCCTCCTCCGAGGCGGTTGAGCAGCGCACGTTCGCAGGTGGTGGCGGCGCGGGCGGCGGGATCGTTCAGGAATTCGACGTGCTGGCGGGTGGCGGCGTCGCCTTTGCGGATCTCAATGCCGAGCGCTCCCTGGCCGGCGGCGGGGCACATGATTTCCGCTGGGATGATTTGTTTGACGAACTCGGTCTTACCCAGGCGCTTCAGTCCGGCGGCGGCGAGGATGATGGCGTCGTATTCCCCCTGTTCGAGTTTGCGCAGGCGGGTGTCGACGTTGCCGCGCAGGGGATGAATGTCGAGATCGGGGCGGATGGCTTTGAGTTGCGCCTGGCGGCGCAAGCTGCTGGTGCCGACGCGCGCGCCTTTCGGCAGGTCTTGAAAACTCAAATAGTGGCACGAGCAGAAGGCGTCGCGCGGGTCTTCGCGTTCGGTGACGGCGGCGATTTCGAATCCTGGGGAAAGCTCAGTAGGCAGGTCTTTCAAGGAGTGCACGGCGAGATCGACTCGGCCGGCGGCCAGGGCTTCTTCGATTTCTTTCGTGAAAATTCCTTTACCAAGTCCACCTTTGGTGCCGACCATGGCCAGGGGAACGTCTGTGATTTTGTCGCCAGTGGTGTGGATGATTTCAATTTCGACTTCGTGACAGCGGGCGCGGAGGAGCGCGGAGATGTGGTTGGCCTGCCAGAGGGCAAGCTGCGAGCCGCGGGAACCGATGCGAAGGGTGGGCATTACTGGCGCGTACCCACTTCGTTTTTCTTGGCATCGTTCTTTTCCTGATTTTCATTCGAGCGCGGGGTGTCTTCTTGTTTCTTCTTCTTGTCGTGCAGATTGAAGAGGCGGCGAACTACGTCCACCACCGTGGTGGCTTCGGATTCTTTGGCCGCGGTCTTTAGTGTGGTGATGGGGGTGTGCATGACTTTGTTGATGATGCCGCGGGTGAGGGCTTCGAGGGCGATCTCTTGTTCGGGAGTCAATTGGCCCATGCGGCCGCGCACACGGTCGATTTCGGCTTGGCGAATGGTTTCCAGATGATCTTGTAATGACACGATTGTCGGTACAACATCGAGCGTGTGCAGGCGGGCTTCGAAGTTTTCTACTTCGCTGGTGATGATGGCTTCGGCCAACTCGGCTTCCTTGCGGCGGTCGGCAACGTGACTGCTCACGGCCTGTTGCAAGTCGTCGATGTCGTAGGTGAAGATGCCGTCGAGCTTGGCCATGTCGGGCGATACGTCGCGGGGTACGGCGATGTCGATGAAGAACATGGGCCGGTTCTTGCGGCGGGAGAGGAATTGCTCGCCGTGTTCGCGGCGGAAGATGGCGTGGGGCGCGCCGGTCGAGGTGATGACGATGTCGGCGCGGTCGCAGGTCGCGTACAAGTCGTCGAACTTAATGGCCTGACCATTGAACTTCTGCGCCAGGCCGAGGGCGCGATCATAGGTACGGTTGGAGACGAAGATGGAAGCGCAGCCGTGGGCCATCAGATGGCGGGCGGCGAGTTCGCTCATTTTGCCGGCACCTACGATGAAGACGGTCTTCCCTTCCAGCGTGCCGAAAATCTTTTTGGCGAGTTCTACCGCGACCGACGCGATCGAGACTGATGAAGATCCCACGGCCGTTTCGCTGCGCACGCGCTTGGCTACGGCGAAGGCGCGGCTGAAGAGCTGGTCAAGTTGACTTCTGACAGCGCCGACGGCGCGGGCGGTGGCGTAGGCTTCTTTGACCTGGCCGAGAATCTGGGCCTCGCCGACGACCATCGAGTCCAAGCTCGACGCCACGCGGAAAAGATGGCGGACGGCGTCTTTCTCGCGGAATTCGTACAAGTGCGCGTCGAGTTCATCGGCGGTGAGCTGAAAGTAATTGTGGAGAAATCCGCGCAGGTCGGCGGAGCCGTTGGTGGTGTGGGTCACAATCTCGACGCGATTGCAGGTAGAGATGACCATGCCCTCTTCGATGCCAGGATAGGCAGCGAGATCGCGGCAGGTGTCGGGCAGGCGCGACTCAGGGATGGCCAGGCGCTCGCGCACCTCAAGCGGAGCGCTTTTGTGATTCACGCCAATGAGTTGGAATCTCATGAGGCCGTGAACCTGTGAATGGTGGAGAAATAATTCGCCGCCCAGGCCACGATGGCAGCTACGAAGGCGAAACTCGCGAGCACGGCGGCGCGGCGGCCGCGCCATCCGGAGTTCCAGCGGGTGAAGACCATGACCATGTAGACGGCCCACATCAGGAGCGACAGCAAAAATACAGGATCGAGAAAGTCGACACGGCCGTACGTCGTCGCAGCCAGGATTGTGCCGGTCAGCAGGCCCAGCGTCATAAAAGGAAAGCCCAGCAGCAGCGAGCGGTAGCCGATCTGGTCGATCACTTCGAGAGCGGGAAGAAACGAGATGAGGCTGCTGGATTTCTTGGCCTTCAGGCGGCCCTCCTGCAACAGGTACAGCAGGCTGGCGCCGAAGCTGAGCAGGAGCGCGGCGTATCCGGTAAAGATAAGAATGATGTGCGCGACAAGCCATCCCTTGTGCGAGACATACTGGGTCAACAGGACGGGCTGCTGATCGACCGCGGCGACGAACGTCAGGAAGAAAACGATAGGAAACACGACCACGCCCGGCGAAGTCGTTTTGTAAATCGCACAGATGATCATGAAAAAAGTCATCGAGAAGAAAGCCAGGAGCGATTCCCCATTGTGCAGTGACGCCCAAACCACCTGGCCGGAGAGGAACAGTTCGACGAGCGAGACGAAGTGAAAAACCATCCCCAGGCTGGCCGCATATTGCGCTATGCGGCTGAACAGGTCACTGGTGCGGGTGAGCGCCACGAAGGCGTAGACCAGCCCGACGAAATAGCATCCCAGCGCGAAACGCAGCCAAAGCAGAGACATAGGCCTTATGAGTTCCGGAATCGTGGTTCGTGAATTGCGGTTCCCGAATTCCCTGAGTCTACCCCAAATCACGGGCTGGGGCTGATTCCTCTGGTAACAGATCTATTTTCCAAGCGGGCGGGTCGGCGCGGAGCCAATGGGGCGGCGGAACCAGCGGGACGAAAGCACGCAACTTGCGGCCATCAATCGGGTTGCTATGGGGTAAAGGTCTCAGCACTCGGGCAGCTAAGAAGACCCGCTCGACCTCTGCTGTGCATCGAACCTTCCTGATTGAACCGTCCTGGGAGAAGTCATGGTCCGCAGCCCGCGATTTTCGGTTATCTCGATTTCGGTCTCTGCTCTGTGCTGGCTGCTGTGCAGTTGCGGGAGCGGGAGCGCGGCACCCGCCGCCGCAACGGAGGCGCAGAACTTTTCTTGTCCGGCCGGTCAGATGGATATGATGCAATATTTCGTGATGAGCCAGCAAAGCAGAGCTGACCAGTTCATGAACGGACAGCAGAACCCCATCTATACGGAAGTATTTCCCGATGAGGATTTTGCTTCCACCGGTTACTGGTTTTGGCTGAAGAGTGTTACGGCGAACGGATTCGATGTCAAGGCATTCGACCCGAACTACGTCTACCTGCGTTCTACAGAGCTGGTTTGGAGCGACAACACCACATTCAAACGATTTGTCGACGATTTGCCGGTGGCGGCCCGTTGTGTGGCTTCCAACGCTGCGGGACCTGAAATTCAGGTGGCCGACACCACCTTCCAGTACTACTCCGCGTGCAGCCCGTACAAATCCAGCAACCTTGGCACTTCGCTTAACGATTTAGATGCACCGGTTGTGATGGATACCGGAGGAAATATCGGGCAGGTGTCCACGCGAGTTATGCATTATCGCTACAACTGCGACAGCGCATTTCAGAATTGCGTCAACGAGGAGCAATTCTTCCTTGCCATCGGATATGGGCTCTGGCAATGGAAGCACTATCAGAATGGGACGCTGGTTAACTCGACATTGATCAACAATATTGAACCCGGTAGCCCCGGTGGAACGCTGCCATGTACACAGGCTTATCAGTAAGCCATCATTCGTCGATGTGGTCAATACTGGACAGACGGATATTTGGCTCCGAGCCTACTCTGTCTATTCACGGAGGAATCAGGACTACATGTCGAAAAACTTTGAGCGGTGGAAAGAACTGTCGACCCGGTGCCTTGGCGAACAAGATCCCGCAAAGTTGACGGAACTGGCGAGCGAGATGAACCTTCTTCTGACCCAGAAAACACCCTACCTGGATGCTCCGCAGTACGCGGCGGAGTTGCACGAAGACGGCCAACGCGACGCTCTGAAGGCAAGCGCTGAAGGTGAACTATGTTTCACTTAATCTGGTATCTCCTGATTGGGCTAATCGCGGGGTTTATCGGGAAAACGGTGATGCACGTCCATATGACGATGTTCTGGACAACCGTGCTCGGCGTCATCGGATCGATCATTGGCGGTGGCGTTAGCCACATGTTTTCGCGCCCGACGAACGAACGGTACCATCCTGCTGGCCTCATTTTGTCCACACTGGGCGCGATCTTGATTCTCTATATTTGCGATCGGCTGAGGATTCAGCTTCCCCGGGTCAATCCCTTCTGAGCTCATCGAACTCAGGCTTTGGTTCTTGCCTCCTACGGCTTGCCCGTGAGTTGCCGGATCAAATCGACTTCGGCCTGGCGGTAGGGAGTGCCATCGGGATGCAGGACTTCGTGAAACCACACGGGCGGCGGGTCGTGGACGTAGGGATGGTCCCACGACTCCCAGGGGTAATAGGTTTGGGTTTTGCCTGCGACGAATCCCCAGTTGATGGCGCCCACGCGCTCTTGTTTGGCGATGGGCAGCGTCATATCAAACGTGCTTCCGACGGAGCGGGCCATGTATTCGGTGCAAATCACGGGGCGATGGAATCTTCTGAGCCACGCGATTTCGGCTTTGAAGGACTCCGGCCAACTATAGTTGTGGAAGGTGATGATGTCGGACTCGCGCAGCTGAATTCGTTCGATTTCGTCCGGGGCATTTTCGTCCTTGGAAGTGTCAATGTCCCACACTCCGCTGGTGAGCGGCTGCGTGGGATTCATTTCGCGCGCCCACGCGAAGGCCTGTGGCAAGAGCGCCGCCACGCGGGCCATCTTGTCGGCCTCCTTCAGTTCTGACTTCGCGTAGTTCCCTCCACCGTAGGATCCGGGCTCGTTCCAGACATCCCAGCCGAGGATGCGGTCGTCGTTGGCGAAGGCTCCGACGACGCCCTGAACATATTCCTTCAGGCGCGGATATTGGGTTGGATCGGCGAGCGCGTTCCCGCCGGGGCTTTGTACCCAGCCGGAGTTGTGCACGCCGGGCACAGGAGAGTGTTGCGGGCCCAGGCGCGGCAGCGGGTCCCAGCAGGAGTCGAAGAGCACGAACAGCGGGCGGATGTGATGACGCGCCGCGATAGTCAGGAACTGGTCGATGCGGCGGCGAAATCCGGGCGCGTCCTGCTGCCAGAGCAGATCGTGGAGGAAGACGCGCATGGTGTTCATGCCCATGGCTTCAGCCCAGCCGAATTCCTTGTCGATCTCGGTGGGATCGAAAGTGGCCTCCTGCCACATCTCGAGTTCGTTAATCGCCGACTTCGGAACGTAGTTGCTGCCGACCAGCCAGGGCTGGTGCGCGTACCAGTCGTTGGCTTTCTGTTCGGACCAGCGCGTGGTTTGGCAGAAGGCGGTGCTTGGGGACAAGACCGTCGCGAGCAGGATCGGAAGGATGACTGCGTATCTCGTTTTGTTCACGTTGAGAACTCCGGCTCATTTATATGCTTGGGCTCGGGGGTTATCAATTCGGGGAAATGACCTTTAAGGCGGGCTGGCATTAACGCGACTGTTATTCCGAGCAAAGCGAGAGATCTTGGGGGTTTGCCTGCACCGCAACGTCGGTGGCGCAAGGAAGAACCTAGGTCCCTCGCGTTGCTCGGGATGACAAATCGAAAGATGGGATAACTAATTGAAAAACAGAAGAGGATAAATCGGGATGACGAGGCGCTCTATTCCACGCCAAGGGTCGTCAGAGCTGCTTCGAGCGCATCTTTGTCGATGGTGAGGCGGCGGCCGGCAGTTTTCATATCTTCGATCTCGTCGAAGGCACGGAACAGGCGAAGCTTGACGGCGGCATATTGTTCGGCGTCGTTCAAGGAGCGGCCGCGGGTCTCGGTCCAGGCAGCGCGGGTGCTGTCGGGGAGAAAGATACTCACGGCGTAGGTCAGTTTGCGGTCGGAAGTGACGTCGAAGATGAATTCGGTGGCGGGGGATTCGGGATCGTCGGGCAACGCTGCACGCTTGCCGACGTAGTAATACTGGTAGACGTATCCCTGGGCGCCGGTGTAGGTCTTGAGGCGGCGGAGTGGCGTATTCGATGCCATATCTAGCTTAGTCATCTTACTTCAGCCGGCTTGCCTCGATCATTTTCCTTCAATCATCGTCGGGGTCGCCGGGCGGGCTTGTGTCGGCGAGGCAGGCGGCGGTGTTGGAGGGTGGGGCGATGGTCTGAAACGCAGTCGGAGTCTGGCCGAGGTTGAATATGTCGGAGAGATCGTCGGCCGGGGCGTCCGCGTAGCCCAGCGACGGCAGATTATAGGTCGTCTCAATGAATTTCAGAATGCTGCCAAAATCGTGCGTGACGTGGGAGATGTAAGCGGGCTTCGCGTAGGGCGAAATTACGATCATGGGCACACGGAATCCGTATATGTAGCCGGCTCCCCAGCTGCTCCCGGTAGCGATGGATGGCGGTGCAACGTGGTCGTACCAGCCTCCCCAGTCATCCCACGCAAGGATGATGGCGGTGTTGGACCAATATGGGCTGTTGCCGATTGCGTTCACCACCATAGTTACCCAGGACGGGCCACAGCCATTGTTACTGGAGGCATGGTCGGAATCCAGGCCAGTGGGAATCACCCAGCTGACTTGAGGGAGTTGATTATTGGCGATGTCAGTAAGGATCTGGGCGTTGCTCTCAGTCTGGTTGATGACCACCTTGGGTGACGAGCCAGTCCAATCCGACCCCACACAGGCGGTGGCGTTGGGCGGGGTGGCGTTCGGTCCGCACATGTGCTGAATGGCGTTGGGAGCGGTCCAGATGGAGCCAGCGGAAGGCGCGTAATAGCGCCACGAAATGTTGGCGTTGTCGAGCAGATCGGTGAGCGTGGCATGCTCGAAGCAGGGATAGATCGGGGGGTTGCTGGTCTCACTTCCCGTGGGATCAATCACGGCCACGGTCTCGGTGGGGGTAGCGATGCAACCAGCAGCCCCGTTGATGTCAGGGTTATCGGCGACGAACAGATTGCTGGTGGCACTAGGGGCTGAGGTGCCGGAAATAATGAATTGATGGGCGGGAAAACTGGGCCCCTCATTGGTCTGGAACATGCGATCGGCGAAGCTGTACTGCTCGGCCATTTGGAAGTAAGGCGTAACATCGGCGGGATTCACATACATGAACTGCGGGTTCGCGGGCGGACAGCCGGAGACTCCTTTCTGGCAGGTAATTGTGACGAGATCGGCGCCGTCCATGGCACATTGCCCGGTGGAGGAGTTCAGGTCGCACATGTCCACGAAAGCGCTGTGGGCGTGGCTCAGATCGTAATAGTCCGGGTTGGCGCCGGCGGTGCCCAGGTCGATCTGGCTGAGCGGGATGGTTTCGCCTTTGGAATTCACTCCACTGCTGGCGATGTCCGCGCCGGCGGCAATTAAATTTTGATCCTGAAACAGGTTATCGGGCGTGCGGTTCTCCTGGAAAATGATGACCACGTGTTGAATCTTCCCAACGGACGTGATCGTTGTGGTCGTACCGCTTCCGCCGCAGCCGTTCAGGCTCAGGAGAAGTGCGGCGACGCAGAACAGCAGGATAGCGATGGATAACAGTGCTAGGCGACTCACGAGCTCCCTTTGGTTCGAAATGGCTTTTCCTTTTAGTCTTAACCCACTAACCAACTTAGTCTTAACACACCAACCCATCTGCAGCCGTTTCCACTCGGAGGCCGCAGCTTTTTGAGGGCCTTTTTCGGAAACACGGCAAACCGCGCACCGTCATCCCATTCAATCTGTTGCAGCATTCTGCCGATAGGTTTACTCAGGAGAGTTCTGCATGCTGTTGCAATGGTTCTGGATTCCGCTGGGTGTGCTGGGGATTCTGGTGATCTACCAGCAGTTTCGGATTTATCGGATCCGTCGCGACGCCAAGAAGCGTGAAGAGCTGTTCCAGATCATGACCGAGAACGCGGCCGACATGATTGGCTTAGTGGATGTGAAAGGGCGGCGGCTCTACAACAGTCCAGCGTATAAGCGAATCCTGGGGTACTCGGCGGCAGAGCTGGGGGAGACTTCGGCGTTCGAACAAATCCATCCCGAGGATCGCTTGCGGGTACTGGAGGCAGCGCGCGAAGCGCGCGAGACTGGAATCGGAAAACGGCTGGAGTACCGCATCCGGCACAAGGACGGCAGCTGGCGGGTGTTCGAGTCAATCGCCAGCGCGGTACGCGACGCCAAGGGCGAAGTGGCGAAGCTGGTCATTGTGAATCGCGACATCAGCGAGCGCAAGCGAGCCGAGCAGCAAGTGGCGCACAACCTGCTACACGATCCGCTGACGGGACTGCCCAACCGCCGGCGGTGCCTCGACCGGCTGCAAGACTCGTTTGTGCGGTCGCGGGGGGATGCGGGGCAACCTTACACTCTGTTGCTGGCGAACGTGGATCACTTCAAAGTCTTCAATGAAAGCCTGGGCACCGCAGCGGGCGATCATATCCTGCTGGAGATCAGCCACCGCATGGCCGCCCCTTTACGAAATGACGGCAAGATCGCGCGCCGCGACGGAGGAGCTGGCTCGGCGCAGTTCGTGCTGTTCCGGCTGAGCGGGGATGAATTCACTATCCTGCTGGAGTCCGCTTGCGACCCCAGCGATGCCCTGCGCCTGGCCAGAAGCATGCAGTCCGCCGTGGCCGAGCCTTTCGTGGTCGAAAATCGGGAGTTGCGGATCGCAATGAGCATTGGGATTGCGATGAGCACCCCAGCGCACGAGCGTCCTGAAGATTTATTGAAAGATGCCGACGTTGCCATGCGCCGTGCCAAAGCCCTGGGCGGATCCCGATGCGAGGTATTCGACGAAGCCCTGCACACCCAGGCCGTGGGGCGGTTGCGACTGGAAGCGGACTTGCGGACGGCGCTGGCGGAGCGGCAGTTCCGCGTCCTTTACCAGCCGGTGCTGCGGCTCGACACGCGGAGCGTCGTGAGCTTCGAGGCACTGCTGCGATGGGACCATCCGACGCAGGGACTGATTTCTCCCTACCGGTTCATCGAAGCGGCCGAGGACACGGGGATTCTGGTTTCGGTGGGACACTGGCTGATCCTGCAGGCTTGCATGCAATTGCGCGATTGGGATGCTGCCGCGTCGTCCGGGCAGGTCATGTTCGGGCAGCCAATGTCCGGGCAACCGAATATTACCGTGAACGTCTCGGCGCGGCAGTTTGCCGACGCGCGGCTGGTGGATGACATTCAGAGTGCGCTGCAAGAGAGCGGCGTCGACCCTTCACGGCTGCAATTGGAAATCACGGAGAACGTCGCCGCAGCCGACCCCAAGCTTACGGTCACCGTGCTCTCGCACCTGAAGCATCTGGGGATTGGAATGATTCTCGATGATTTCGGCGCGGGAACCACGTCGCTGCGCGGGCTGCGGGAGTTCCGGGTGGAGGCGGTGAAGATTGACCGCTCGCTGGTGCGGGAGATGCTGACGGACCGCGTCGTCGGCGACACGGTTGAGCTGATCATCACCCTGGCGCATAAAATGAAACTGAAAGCGATCGCGGAAGGCATCGAAACAGCCCGGCAAGTGGAGCGCTTGCTGGAAGTGGGATGCGAGTTCGGGCAAGGCCACTACTTCTCGGAGGCGATGGAAGCAAAAGCAGCACAGGAATTCATGCGGCAGCAGATCGCCGCGCCCAAAACCAGTGGCGCAGGCGCGCGCTAGAGCCGCACATCTCCTCAGATAATCATTCCCCGGGAATTCCGACGAGGTTCAGCCGTCGATTTTCGCTTCGCGTAACTGCTTCACTGCTGTCTCTGAACTGACCGGCGAATAATACACCTCCTTGAAGGTGTACGAGCGCGCCTTGGACGGCACCACCGGGAGAATCTCGATGTGCCAGTGGTAGTCATCGTCGATTGTTTTCCAATAGCCGAGATTTTTCGAGGGATGCAGGCTGCTGGGTGAAGTGTGCAGCACGAGATGAAAGTCCTCGGTGACGGAGCGCACGCGCTGCAGCGTGCGGCGCAGAAGGGCGGCCAGATTGATACGCAGATCGGGCCGATTTGATCCTGTTCGCTCGAAAGAAGAATCGTGGTAGCGGGGCAGGATCCAGGTTTCGTACGGGACGCGCGGGGCGTAGGGGCACAGCGCAAGATAGTCGCCGCGGATCTCGATCACGCGCTGAGCCTGGCGCTCCTCTTGCTGAATGATGTCGCAGAAAACACAGCGTTCCTTGCTGACGAAGTACTCCCGGCCGGCGCGCAACTCATAGAGCACGCGGCGCGGAACGAACATGGTCGCGGTGATCTGCGACGTAGGATGGCTGAATTCCTGTCCGGCGTTTTTGCCATAGTCCTTGCACAGGCTGATGTACTTGATGCGCGGGTCGCGCTTGAGGTCGAGAATCCGCTCGGCGGCGACGCGGAGAAAGTGGGCTATCTCATCGTCGCTGGCATTCCATAAATGCCGGTCGTGGCGCGGGTTCTCGACCAGCACTTCATGCGCGCCGACGGAATGCATGCAGTCATAAATGCCGTCGCCGCGGCGGCCGGGTTCGCCCTCGATGCGGTAGAGCGGCTTGGGATGCACCACCGACCGCGCCGACCACGGAATGCTGGGCGCGTTGGGGGACTTCGCGATCACCTGCAGCGGCTCCGCGGAATCAGCGCAAAAACGGCAAACGGATTCGGAGCGCGTTCCGGTTTCAGGATCATCGCCGGTGATCACCCACGAACGCGTGATGGGATCTTTGCGGAGTTCCATAGGGAAGGAGAACACTGGGAGAGAAGCGGAGTCAACCTCGATCTTGCGCCGTAATTTTCCACGGACGGATGAGAAAAGCCGCAGAGGGCGAGCAGCCCGCTTTGTTATAATCCGCCGAAGCCCGCCTTGATGACCGAGCTGACCGCTGAGACAATGACCGAGCCGTCCACTCCGCTGATGCGGCAGTATGCCGCGGTCAAGAAAGAACATCCTACCGCGCTTTTGTTTTTTCGCCTGGGCGATTTCTACGAGCTTTTCTTTGACGACGCCATCGTGGCGGCGAAAGAACTGCAGATCACACTGACCTCGCGCAATAAGGAAAAAGGAATCGCTGTGCCCATGTGCGGCGTGCCCTACCACGCGGCCGAGGGCTATATCGGAAAGCTGATTCGCAAAGGATTCAAGGTCGCGATCTGCGAGCAGATGGAGGCTCCAAGCCAAGCCAAGAAACTGGTGCGGCGCGAAGTCACGCGGGTGATGACTCCGGGGACGGCGGCGGATTCTTCGCTGGGATCGGATGAGAATAACTTTCTGGCGGCGCTGGCGCAGGTAACCGATCGCACCGGCGAAGATCGCGTGGGATTTGCGGCGCTGGATTTGTCGACGGGCGAATTCCGGGCCACGGAGTTTTCTGGTGAGGGCGCGATGCGGCGGGTGCAGGAAGAATTGGAGCAGTTGCGACCGAAGGAACTGCTGTATGGGTCGGCGGCGCCGCTGTTCGAGAGCAGCAAAAGCGGAGGATTGCTTGTCCGCACGGGCGAGTCGCCCGTGCCCACACGGACAGTGCCGCTGCCGCAGGCGCGGACGGCGGGATTTACCTCCACTGAGACTCCGCTGGATGATTGGATTTTTGCTCCGGATCATGCATTACCGTTGCTGGAGAATCATTTTGGCGTGTTGTCGCTCGAGGGGTTCGGGCTGGCGGGACGGACCGCGGCCGCCTCGGCTGCGGGCGCGATTCTGTATTACGTGCGCTCAACGCAGCGCGGTTCGCTCGATCATGTGGACCGCATCGGATGGTATGAGCGGCAAAGCTGCCTGGTGCTGGACGCGGTTACGGTGCGCAATCTGGAGTTGACGGAGCCGCTGTTTGCCGGCACGGATGCCGGGGTCACGTTATTGCGGTCGATGGACGCCGCGGTCACGCCGATGGGCAAGCGGCTGCTGCGCGCCTGGATGCTGCGGCCATCGCTCGATCTGGGCGAGATCGGTGCGCGGCTCGATGTCGTGGAAGCGGGCGTGAAGGAAACTGTTGCGCGTGAGGAATTACGGAAGGCGCTGGATGGCGTGCTGGACCTGGAACGGCTGCTGAGCCGAATCACGCTGGAAACTGCCAATCCGCGAGATGTGCTGGCGCTGGCCGCATCGCTTGGGAAGATTCCGGGCATCAAGGCCGCACTTAGCCGACTAGCGGCGGAGCGGCTGCGGACTTTGCATTCATCGCTCGACGATCTGCGGGATGTGCGCGAACGCATCGAGAAGACCATCGTACCGGAGCCGCCGCTGAGCTTTGCGGACGGCGGCGTGATTGCCGCGGGTGTGGACCGTGATCTTGACGAACTACGCGAACTCTCGCGCAACAGCAAACAAGTGCTGGCGCAGATCGAACAGCGGGAACGCGGGCGGACCGGGATTTCGTCGCTGAAAGTGAAGTTTAATTCCATCTTTGGCTACTACATTGAAATCTCGAAGCCCAACCTGCACCTGGCGCCGCAGGATTATGAACGCAAGCAGACGCTGGTGGGGGCGGAGCGCTTCACCACGCCCGAATTGAAAGAGTACGAGGGAAAGATTCTCGACGCGCAGGAGAAAATTGTCGAGATCGAGCGCCGGCTGTTTACCGAATTGCGTACGGCGATCGCCGCCGAAGCCAAGCGGATTCGGCAGGCGGCGCTGGCCCTGGCAGAAGTGGATCTGCTGGCGGCTTTGGCGCACGTCGCTGCATTGTGCAATTATTGCCGTCCGGTGTTTGTGGATTCCGTGGACAGCAGCGAGATCGAAATTATTGAAGGCCGGCATCCGGTGATTGAGCAGCAGGAAATGGCCGGAGGCAGCGAGCGCTTCGTCCCCAACGATTTGTACTTGAACGGCACCACGCACAACATCATGCTGCTGACCGGGCCGAACATGGGCGGCAAGTCGACTTATTTGCGGCAGACGGCGCTGATTGTGATTCTGGCGCAGATGGGATCGTTCGTTCCGGCGCGGTCAGCGCGGCTGACCGTGGTCGATCGCGTGTTCACGCGCATTGGGGCGAGCGATAATCTGGCGCGCGGGCGATCTACGTTCATGGTCGAAATGACCGAGACGGCGGCCATTCTGCATACGGCGACGGCGCGGTCGCTCATCCTTCTTGATGAAGTCGGGCGCGGGACGTCGACTTACGACGGGCTGGCGATTGCGTGGGCGGCAGTGGAATATTTGCATGCGCGCGTGCGAGCCAAGACGTTGTTCGCTACGCACTATTTCGAACTCACCGAATTGGCGGAGCAGCTTTCGGGGGTGAAGAATTATCACGTCTCGGTGAAGGAAACCGGCGGTGGGATTGTATTCTTACGCAAGGTCGAGCCGGGCGCTGCGGATCGCAGTTACGGTATCGAAGTGGCTAAGCTGGCGGGACTGCCGAATGAAGTTGTTTTACGGGCGCGCGAAGTACTGGCCGAACACGAGTTCGCGGAGCAGCAGGCAACCGTGCATCTTTCGCCTGGAGCGAATCTGCCACCAACTCAGTTGACGATTTTTACCCCGCTGTCGCAGCCGGTGCTGGAGAAATTGCGCGAAGTGGACTTGAACCGGATCACGCCGCTGGAAGCACTGAATTTACTGGCGGAGTTGAAGAAAGAGATTTAACCACAGAGGGGAATTCGAGTTCCTTCTGAGAATAATGACGACCCAACGCAAGGCTCGCGGCATCGACGAGATCGGACAGCTTCTGATCGTTGGCTTCGACGGCACGGAGATTTCGCCGCGGGTCAGTTCCCTGCTCACGCGGCTGCAGCCGGCGGGGGTGATCCTGTTTGCGAGGAACATTAAGACCGCGGAACAAACGTGGCGGCTGCTGCGCGACTGTCAGAAGTGCGTTGCCGCACCGCTGTTCAAATGCGTTGATCTTGAAGGCGGAACGGTGGATCGTTTTCGCGATGCGCTGGGAGCTGCGCCTTCTGCGGAAGAAGTTTTCGCGACGGGCGACCCGAGACTTTATCGCAGGCACGGAGAAATCATCGGCGCGAACTGTCGGGCGCTGGGATTCAATGTCGATTTCGCGCCCGTGCTGGACCTGGCATTTGAAGCGTCGCGAAGTGTGTTGGGTTCGCGGGCAGCGTCAACGAATCCTGGCGAGGTTGTGAAATACGCGCGCGCGTTTCTGGCCGGGCTTCACGCAGCGAAAGTGCTGGGCTGCGGCAAACATTTTCCTGGACTCGGCGAGGGCAAGCTCGACAGCCATCACGAGTTGCCGGTGATTGAAAAACCGTTGGCGAGGTTGTGGGCCGAAGATCTGCTTCCCTACCGGATGCTGCGACGGCAACTGCCGATGGTGATGATCTCGCACGCGGCGTACCCGATGGTCACGCGCGATCGAACTCCGGCGTCACTGTCGAAGGTGTGGATCACCGACATACTGCGCAAGCGGATCGGCTACCGGGGGCTGATCGTGTCGGACGATCTGGAGATGGGTGGCGTGCTGTCAGCTGCGCCGACTGCGGATGCGGGTGTGGAGTTTGTGCGCGCGGGCGGTGATCTGTGCCTGATTTGCCATCGGGAGAATGCCATTCTCCAGGCGCACGAAGCGCTGATTAAGACGGCAGAGCGCGATTCGAAGTTTGCGGGGCGCGTGGCCGATGCAGCAGGACGTGTGGCTGCGTTTAAGAAGAAATTGGCGAAGGCGCTGCACACGGGTGCCCGCGCCACACGGCCCCCGGCGCGTGCGATGGTCGAGAAATTGTCCCGGCGGTTGTGGGAGTTTGGGGAGCAGGTGCGGCTGGAACCTCTCGGTCGTCGATCCGACAGCCGTCGATCCGGCAGTCCTCGCTCCGACAGCCGGGCGGTCAAGCGGCGGTCGCGTTCATGAGCGGGACCGCAATGGTTGTTGCTGGAGTAATGAGCGGGACTTCCGCCGATGGAATTAATGTTGCGCTGGTGCGGATTGGCGAGGGTAAGTCGGGCTCGCGCGAAGCCTTGCGTACAGCCTCCGGCAGCCGCGGACAGGAGTGTCCGCGCCACACAATTTCACTATTGGGGCACGCCGAGTACCGCTATCCTGCAAAAGTGCGCGCTGCCGTACTGGCCGCGATGAATGCTGATTGCGCCCGCGTGGCGGATTTGGCGCGGCTTAATTTTATATTGGGAGAGTTGTACGCCGATGCGGTGCTGGCTGCCCAACGGCAATTTCGGGCGAAGGCTGATCTGGTCGGCTGCCATGGGCAGACTCTGTATCATCAAGGCGAGGCGCAGGCGTTTCTCGGGCGAAAGGTCGCGGCAACATGGCAGACGGGAGAGAGCGCGGTGATTGCCGCGCGAGTGGGCGTACCTGTGGTTTCGGATTTTCGTCCCGCAGACATGGCTGCGGGGGGCAAGGGCGCGCCGCTTGTTCCTTATCTTGACTATCTGCTTTTCCGTGATTCGAAGATTGGACGCATCGTACAAAACATTGGGGGCATTGCGAATCTCACGGCGATTCCGGCTCGGGCCGACGCCGGCCGAGTGTTCGCGTTCGATACCGGGCCGGGGAATATGGTGGTTGACGCAGTGACCGAAGCGCTGTTTGGCCGGGCCTTTGATCGCGGGGGAAAGATTGCTGCGTCGGGCAAGGTGCTGGAGTCCGTTGTTGGGCCCATGCTGCGGCGAAAGTTCTTTCGTGCGAAACCTCCAAAGACTGCGGGGCGCGAGGAATTCGGTCGCGAGTTTGTGGGCGAGTTCTTGCGTCAGTGCGGGCGCGCCCGCAAGGAAGATATCGTGGCGACGGCCACTGCTCTAACGGCGCGGTCGATCACCGATGGGGTGCAGCGATTCGTGATTGGGAGATTGGGCGGGACGAAATCGGGCGCGGTCCCGAGGAATTCTTTTCGCGAAATGATACTCTCCGGCGGCGGCGCCAAAAATGCCACGCTGGTCGGCATGCTGGCGGAAAGACTTGTACTGCTCGGAATCCAGCTTCGCTTCTCTGATGAGTTTGGCCTGCCTTCGGAAGCCAAGGAGGCAGTGGCGTTCGCCGTGCTGGCTTACGAAACCTGGAATCGCCGGGCTTCGAATGTGTCATCGGCTACTGGGGCGAAACGAGGCGCAGTGCTGGGGAAGATCTCGTATGCATGAGAGCGATGCTCGGCGCCGCGTCGTCCCCGGAGTTTTTGCGCTACTTTCTTTTCTTGCGATGGTTCCGCTGTTATCTTGCTCGGCCAGGCCTGACCCCAATACGCTGGTCATGATAATCGAGTCAAGCCCGACCAATCTTGATCCACGGGTTGGGATTGATGCGTACTCCGAACGAATTGACAGCCTGATCTTCGACGATCTGCTGTCGCGCGGGGACGATTTGAATGTGGCTCCTGGACTGGCCGAGCACTGGGATATCCCCGATCCGCTGACCTACATTTTTCATCTTCATCACGGCGTGAAGTTTCACGACGGGCGCCCACTCACTTCCCGCGACGTGAAGTGGACGCTGGATTCGCTGCTGCAGGGGAAGATTCTCAGTACCAAGAGGGCGGTGTACCATTTTGTCGATCGCGTCGATGCCCCGGATGATTTCACCGTTATTTTTCATATGAAGGAAGCCGATGCGGCGCTGCTGTGGAATCTGTCCGACGCTTCGATCGGCATTGTGCCTTACGGGAGCGGCGATGAGATGACCTTTCATCCCATCGGCTCGGGGCCTTTCAAGTTTGTCAGCGCGGAAACCGACAAAGATGTCGTTGTCGAACGCAACGACGAGTACTGGGGCGAGCGCGCAAAGCTGGCACGGGTGCGGTTTACCGTGGTGCCGGACGCAACCACGGAGGCTCTCGAATTGCGCAAAGGCAGCGCCGACGTCGCAATTAATGCGGCGTACTCACCGGACACCGTAATCACACTGCAACGCGAACCGCAGCTTGCCATCGAGCGCGGAGATGGCACGCGGCTGGCGTATCTCGCATTCAATTTACGCGATCCGATTCTGAAAGATGCGCGAGTGCGGCAGGCGATTGCTTACGCTCTCGACCGCCAGCCGATGATCGATTACCTGTGGCGGGGGCAGGCGCGACCGGCGCGCAGCATTCTGCCGCCGCAGAGTTGGGCTTACAACGGCGATGTGCCGCCCTACGATCACGATCCGGCGAAGGCGATGCAGTTGCTCGACGCTGCGGGATATCCGGCGGTCAATGGAGTGCGCTTCCACATTACGATGAAAACGTCCACCGATGACAATACCCGTCTGATGGTCGCGGTCATGCAGCAGCAGTTGCGGGCGGTGGGGATTGTGCTCGACATTCGCAGCTTCGAGTTTGGCACGTTTTTTTCGGATGTGACCCATGGAGCGTTTCAGATATACGGGCTGCGCTGGATCGGGGGCAATGAAGATCCGGATATTTTTTCTCTGTGTTTCAGCTCGTCGCGGTTTCCGCCGAACGGAGCCAACCGCGGGTATTATTCGAACCCTAAAGTCGATGCGCTGATTGACCAGGCCCGGCACGAAGTCGATCCCGAGCGGCGCAAGCCGCTGTATGCCGAGGTGCAGAGCATCATCGCTGACGACTTGCCATACATCAATCTGTGGTATCTCGATAATGTTCTGGTGCATACGCGGCGGGTGCGAAATTTGAAATTGAATCCCGCTGGTAACTATGACTTTTTGAGAACGGCGGAACTGGCTCAGTAATTAGTAATAACGATGTCGCCACCCGGTTCTGCGGAACTGGAAAGTGGTGTCGAGCTGCGCTCGACCCTTCGGCTTCGCTCAGGGCAAGCTAGCCGGGGGGGCTATCCACACATTGGTGTTTCCTGCGTGTTACCATCGAACTTCAGCTTTGTAAATCATGCGAATTCTCTTTATTGGCGACATCTTTGGACGGCCGGGACGGAATATTGTCAAAGACCGGCTGCCTGGGATTGTCCGCGATCACGCGATCAATCTCATCATCGCGAATGGGGAGAATTCGGCGGCTGGATTTGGCATTACTCCGGCGCTCGCGGAAGAACTTTTCGAACTCAACATTGACGTCATCACGACCGGAAACCACGTTTGGGACAAACGGGAGATCATCGATTACTTTCAGATGGTGGAGGGTAATGGGCATGGGCCGGCTCGGCGCGTGCTGCGTCCGGCGAACTATCCCGCGGACATGCCGGGGTCGGGCGTATATGAAGGGACGAAGGGGAAAGTTCCCTACGCGGTGATCAACCTGCAGGGGCGTGTGTTCATGGCGTCGAACGACGATCCGTTTCGCACGGCTGACCAACTGCTGCAGAAGATCAAGGCGAAAGTCATTTTGGTGGATATCCACGCCGAAGCGACCTCGGAAAAGATTTCGCTTGGATGGTATCTCGATGGGCGCGTGACGGCTGTAGTGGGCACGCACACCCATGTGCCGACGGCGGACGAGCGCGTTCTGCCCAATGGAACCGCCTATGTGACCGACGTGGGCATGACCGGGCCTTACGATGGCGTGATCGGGGTGAAGAAGGAACTGGTTGTGGGCAAGTTCCTGAACGGAATGCCGGTGCGGTTCGAGCCTGCTACGGGCGATGCGCGGCTGTGCGCCGTGGTGATTGATTGCGACGAACATACCGGCAAAGCACGCAGCATTGAGCGGCTGATGCTGTCGTAATTCTAAGCGACCGTTCTGCCTAATTCTCTTCAGGCTCCGGTTCTGGTGCGGGCAAGGTGTAGGAAACTTCGTCTCTAAGAATAGAGATGCAAGAATCGGCTCTCCTCTCGTTCTTCTCCTGAGTCAGATGAGAGGCATTGAAACCGAAGGTACCAGGTCCTATTGGCCCGTGCCCTTCCTGCGAAAGGCAAGTTAGAATCACAAGAGATGCGGCGGACACCGTTCATGATCGCAGCGGGACTGATGGCGGCCAGTCTGGCTGCGTTTGCGGCTGCTGGCGGCGACGATACTTCCTCTCCTTCTGCGCCTGAGCCTCCGATTTCCTGCGGGAACGGAATTCCGGGCGGCGTCAACTGCATTGTTTCGAAGCAAGAATTCAAGGAAGCACGAAAAGCCTATAAGAGCGGGCTGAGGCTTGAGGAACAGCGGCGCCTGGAAGAAGCGCTGGACCGGTTCGACCATGCTACTCGGCTGGCGCCGCAGAATATGCAGTTCCTGACCGCCCGCGAAGTGGTGAAGTCACAGCTTGTATTCAACCACGTGCAGCGCGGAAATTTGCTGCTGCTCGAGAATCAGCACGCTCCGGCCGCGGCGGAATTTCGTACAGCCCTCGATCTCGACCCGGATAATCAGTTCGCACAGGAACGACTTGAGGAGGCCAACCGCGAAATGGCGCCCGAGCTGCCGCGGGCTTCGTCTGTCCAAGGCCGGTCCGTCCGAGGCTGGCCTGCCCAAGGTTCGTCCGCCCAGGCCAAGGCGGTTCCTTCAGTGGATTCCGGCGAAATTCACCTCGAGCCCAGCGCCGGGCGGGCAACCTTCCATTACAGCGGGGACGTTCGCGGCCTGTTTGGGCAGTTGTCCGCGGCCTACGGCGTGACCGCTCAGTTTGACGATTCTGTGAAAGCGCGGGAGGTGCGGTTCAACGTCGACGACATCGGCTTTTTCACCGCTCTGAAGCTGGCATGCGAGGTCAGCAAGACCATGTGGGCAGCCCTGGGCCCACACCAGTTCATGATCGCCGACGATACCAAAGCGAATCACGATCAATACGACCGCATGTCGCTGCGGACTTTCATTCTGCCGCCACACTCCAGCCCGGCGGAAGTAACGGACCTGATCAACACAATCAAGAACGTGTTCGAACTGAAATCCGTCACCTCGGGGCAGACTGAGGATGTGCTGGAAGTGCGCGGGCCGCCGCGCATTCTCGAGGCTTGCGCCAAGTTAATGGATCAGCTCAGCAGCCCCCGGCCGCAGGTCATGCTCGACGTTCATGTGTTGCAGATCGACCACCAGCTCATGCGCAACATTGGCATGCACATCCCCGATACTTTCAACATGTACAACATTCCAGCCGCCGCGCTGCTGGCGCTGACGGGCGGACAGAACATTCAGCAACTCATCAACCAGTTCATCTCATCCGGCGGCATCAACCAGGCAGGCAGTTCGGCGCTCTCTGGGCTTTTGGCGCAGCTGGGCGGAGGGTCGAGTGGCATCTTCAGCACGCCGCTAGCCACGTTCGGAGGCGGGCTCACGTTTAGCGGCGTGAGTCTCGATATGCTTGCCGCTAATCTTTCGGTCAACGAATCGTGGGTGCGCAGCCTGCAGAACGTGGGCATTCGCGCCAGCCAGGGGAACGATGCCAAGGTTCACCTGGGAGAGCGCTATCCGATCCAGAATGCGAGCTATGCGCCCATTTATAACTCGCCGCAGATTTCCGCTGTTCTGGGAAATCAGAGTTATGTCCCGCCCTTCCCTTCCGTCAGCTATGAAGATCTGGGGTTGAGCCTGACGGCGAAGCCGACAATACACGGCGATAACTCGGTCAGCCTGCACATTGAGTTGCAGGTGCGCTCGCTCACGGGCGAATCGAGCAACGGAGTTCCGGTGATCTCAAACGAGGAGTACCAGGGGAACATCACGCTGAAAGATGGCGAGCCGGCCGTGGTGGCCGGGCAAGTATCGAGGAGCGATACGCTGGCGATGAGCGGGATCCCGGGACTGGGCTACTTACCGGTTCTGAATCAGGTCATGGTGGACAACACCAGGCAATCGGAGACCGACGAACTCATGATCGTCATCACTCCGCACGTGTTGTCAAACAATGACTACAGCGCACCGGAGATCTGGATCAGCGAGAGGTAGTATGCCCTCTTTTACTTTGCTTCTTTTGCCGCGAAATCGGCCAGGCTCTTGTATACATCGGACAGGCGCGGGTCGAGACTTCCAATCTTGCGTCCATTGATGTAAAGCGTGGGCGTGCCACTCACGTCCACAGACTTGCCTAGCGCGAGCGAGGCATCCACGCGAGCTTTAGTCTCGGGCTTGAGCGCGCAGGCGGCAATGTCGGCGCCTTTTACACCCGCGCCGTCGGCGAGGGCGGTCAGCTTCTCATCCGCGTTTTCGGCGGTGATGTCAGATTGCGTTTCGTAGGTCTTCGCAACGAACTTCCAGAAGGCGTCGTTGGAAGCGCGCCCCACGCAGTCGGCATAAGCCGCGCCTTTCGCCGCCCAATTGTGCATTTCCAGAGGAAAATTCTGGAACACGAACCGGGCGGTGGGTTCGGCCGCTACCAGCGCTTCGATGGCGGGCTGCGCCGCTTTGCAGGCGGGACACTGCAGGTCGCCGAATTCGACGATGGTGACCGGTGCGTCCTTAGGGCCGCGCGCCGGGCCATTGATTCCCTTCTCCAGTTTTTGTTTCGCGGGATCGAACGGGCGGGCGCCGAAGGGAATCATCTCGCCGACGAGGGCGTGCTGGCCGTCGGGACCAACGTAGAAGCGGCTCAACTGCTGCCCTTTCGGGCTGGCGAGAACGACCGTGACCTCAGCTAAGCCTTCCATCGGAGAGGGCGCAATGCTCTGAATCTTCCAGGTCAAATCGGGTTCGTAGCCAAACTGCTCATGCAGAAAGGAGTCCACTGTGGCTTCCGAGGGAAGGTCGGGAGTGGCATGGGTTCCGAGCTTCGCCGCTGTTTTGGCAGTCGAATCCGCCGGAGTAGTCTTTGCTGCGGTCGGGGCTGTGGTCTGGGCTATCGTCAGACTGGCCGTCAACAGAAGAATAGGAATAAAGATCGAGTTTAGAAAACTGCGCATGGGTTCCTTTCGGGCTTCGGGTTCTCAAGTCTTAGGAATGCAATTTATCAGGATACTTGAAATTGGAAATTCAGGCCTCGCTTTTGGCGGCAATCGGAAAACGCCGGCCGTAGCCGAAAGCCTTGGGAGAAATCTTGAGACCGGGCGCCGCCTGTTGGCGCTTGTATTCGGCGCGGTCAACCAGACGGATTACGCGGCGCACAACTGCAATGTCGAACCCGCGATCCGCCGCGATCTGCTCCGCGGGATGGGAATCCTCGACGTAATCTTCGAGCACGGCGTCAAGAACTTCGTAGGGCGGCAGCGAGTCGCTATCTTTCTGGTCGGGCCGCAACTCCGCGGACGGCGGCTTTTCCAGCGTGGCCTGCGGAATCACAGCGCGACGCGAGTTCACATATTCGCTGAGCCGGTACACCAGCGTCTTGGGCACGTCGGAAATAACCGCCAGGCCGCCGACCATGTCGCCGTAGAGTGTGCAATAACCGACTCCTAGCTCGCTCTTGTTGCCGGTGGAAAGCACGATCGCTCCGAATTTATTCGACAACGCCATCAGCAATGTGCCGCGGGCACGGGACTGAATGTTTTCTTCCGTCACATCTTCTTTCTGTCCTGCGAACACGTCGCGCAGGGTCTGGCGATATGCCTCGTAGGCAGGATTGATGGAAAGCAATTCGAAACGGATGCCGAGATTCTTAGCCAACTGACGGGCGTCGTCGATGGAGCCTTGCGAGGAATACGGCCCCGGCATGCCGACACCGATTACATTTTCTGGCCCCACGGCATCGGCGGCGACAACCGCGGTAAGGGCAGAGTCGATTCCACCGCTCAGGCCGATAATGGCCTTGCGAAAACCGCATTTCTGCATGTAGTCGCGCGTGCCCAGCACCAGCGCGGAATACACGCTGGCTTCGTCTCCGGCGATCTGCTCGTGCATTTCGCCGGACAAGCTTTGCGAGTCAAAGTAAATCAAATCCTCTTCGAAGGAGCGGCCTTGCGCGATGACTTGCCCTTCACGATTGAGCACCAGGCTGGAGCCGTCGAACACGAGACTGTCGTTGCCGCCGACTTGGTTGACCAGCACCACTGGAACCTTATGCTGGCGGGCGATGCTGGCCAGCATTTCGCGGCGGAAATCCCGCTTGCCGATCCAGAACGGCGAGGCGGAAATATTCAGCACAAAGTTTCCGCCCATTTTAATCAGAGACTCTACGGGATCGACCGTGTAGAGCCGCTTGCGCCAAAAATGCTTGTCGTTCCAGGCATCTTCGCAGATAGTGAGCGCCATGCGATTGCCGCAGAACGAAAACAATTCCTGAGCTTTGGCAGGAGCAAAGTTGCGCATTTCGTCGAAAACATCGTAGGTGGGCAGCAACATCTTCGACTGGGTAAAAGCAACCTTGCCCTCCATGAGCAAGGCGGCGGAGTTCATGACTGCCTTGCCGGTGTCGGAGTGAGCGGGTGTGACCAGGCCGCAGATCACGGCGATTCCCTGGGTTTCCGCGGCAATGCGCTCGACCGCCTCTCGGTTGCGGGCAACAAATGTAGGCCGCTCGACCAGATCGCGCGGAGGATAGCCGCAGACCGACAACTCTGGAAACAGAATCAGTCCAGCGCCGGCAGCCTGGGCACGGCGGGAAAAATCAACGATCTTCGCAGCGTTGCCGGAGAAATCTCCGACCGTAGGATTGATTTGGCCCAGCGCAATCTTCACTCTTCTAGTGTAAAGGGGCAGGATGCGGAGGCCAAGTGACAGCCCATGTATACTCGTTCCCCGTCCAAATATTCGTCTTATATTCGCTATACCTTTGGGGAACCTTTGCAACTATATGCGGCGAAATTAAGCAGCCAGAATTCTGCAAAAAGGCGTAACATAATCGATTTGGTAGCATAGATCCCTTCGAGGAAAAAGAATGCCCCTGCGATTTCTTACGGTACTAAATCGATTTTCCGCTCTTTCCATCTTCCTCCTCGCTGTTGCGCTGTCCTCGTTGGCGCAGGACGGCAAAACTCATCCCTGGTCCAATGCCAGCCTTTCTCCTGACGAGCGCGCCGCGATGGTGGTCAAGGAGATGACACTCGACGAGAAAATTACGTTACTGCACGGAACCGGCATGAAGGGACTCAGCCCGATGAGCCCGCTGGCCATAAGCTCGAACGGCGGCGCGGGATATGTGCCAGGCATTCCGCGCCTGGGCATTCCGGCGCTTCAGATCTCGGACGCAGCTTACGGAATCCGAGGCAGCGGCGAGAATGGACGCTACTCGACTGCGTTGCCGTCGGACCTGGCGGGAGCGGCGAGCTGGGATCTCGATGCGGCTTACGAATACGGTGCATTGATTGGCCGCGAGCTGCGCGCCCAGGGTTACAATATGACGCTCGGCGGAGGCACCAATCTTACGCGCGAACCGCGCAATGGGCGCACATTTGAATATCTAGGAGAGGATCCGGTGCTGGCGGGAAAGATGGTGGGGTCGGTGATGAAGGGGCTGCAGGCGCAGCATGTCATCGGCGACATCAAGCATTACGCCCTCAACGATCAGGAGAGCGGACGCAACGCGGTCAACATAACCATCGACAAGCGCGCCGCGCGCGAAAGCGATCTGCTGGCGTTCGAGATTGGATTGCAGGAATCCGATGTGGCGGCCGTGATGTGCTCTTATAACCGGGTCTGGGGCGACTACGCCTGCGAAAACAAATACCTGCTTACCGATATTGTGAAGAAGGACTGGAACTTCAAGGGCTTTATATTGTCGGACTGGGGAGGCACGCACAGCATCGAGCAGGCTTCGGCCGCCGGCCTCGATCACGAGGAGCCCGGCGAAATCTTCTATGGTGACGAGTTCAAGAAGGCGGTCGAAGCGGGCAAGGTGCCGGCGACGGAACTGGATGATCACGTGCGCCGCATCCTGCGGGCCATGTTCGCCACGGGCGTGGTTGACGATCCTCCGCAGAAAAGTGTGGTCGACGTTATGGGCGGCTTTGAATTAGCGCAGAAAATAGCTGAACAAAGTATTGTGCTGCTGAAGAATGATCATGCGCAGCTTCCGCTGGATGCTTCCAAAATTCACAGCATCGCGGTAATCGGGCCGCACGCCGATGTGGGCATGATTTCCGGCGGCGGTTCGGCGCAGGTCGATCCTCCGGGTGGAAACGCGATCATGCCTCCGGGCAAGGGCAACACCTATTGGCAAGCACATATTTGGTTTCCGACTTCGCCGCTGAAAACGATTCGCGCCAAGGCGCCGGGAGCGAACGTTCAGTTTGACTCGGGCGCGGACCCCGCGGCAGCCGCGGCCTTGGCCAAGAACGCTGATGTCGCCATTGTCTTCGCCTACCAGTGGGAGAGCGAAGGGATGGACTTGGATAGCCTGTCTCTTCCCGACAATCAGGACGAAATAATCGCGAAGGTCGCGGCGGCGAACCCACATACCGTCGTCGTGCTAGAAACCGGAACTGCTGTGACTATGCCGTGGGCTGATCAGGTCAGTGGCATTCTGGAAGCCTGGTATGCGGGCAGCCGCGGGGCCGAAGCGGTCGCGAACCTGATTTTCGGCGACGTGAACCCCAGCGCGAAGCTGCCCATGACTTTTCCCAGGAGCGAAGCGGACTTGCCGCATCCGACAGTCGTGAAACCGCCTAAAGTCACCAGGGACGCGGACCACCAGGGCTGGAAACGGATCGCCGCCGGATTGCCCGCGTTTCAGGTCACCTACGACGAAGGCGTGAAGGTCGGCTACAAGTGGTACGACGCGGAAAACAAGCCGGTGTTGTTTCCCTTCGGATACGGACTGTCGTACACAACTTACTCGTACTCGAACCTGAAGGTGACGCCGGGGAAAAACCCGCGCGTGACTTTCACGGTCACCAATACGGGCAACCGCGCCGGAGTGGAAGTCGCGGAAGTGTACGCTTCCCTGCCGGCCGCGGCAGCGGAGCCTCCGAAGCGTCTGGTCGGATTCAGCAAGGTCAAGCTCAATGCCGGAGAAAGTAAAGACCTGACAGTCGATGTGGACGCGAAATATTTATCGATCTTCAACGTTGAGCAGAACGGCTGGCAGTTGCTTCCGGGAGACTACGGCTTCATGGTGGGAGGGTCGTCGCAGGCCTTGCCGCTGAAAGCGTCCGTGAGTCTGAAATAAGAAAACAGCGAACAGGCGGCTGCTAAGAGCGCATTACTCAGAGGATATTGTCGTTCAGCGATGCGATAAATTGAATTCCCGGTACGAACCTGCCGACCAGTCGATTGTCGTTCGTTAAGAAGAGGTCCGTGCCGGCACGTGCGGCGGCTGCCAAATGCATCGCATCTGCGGGGGACACTCCGAACGCGGCTCGGATTCTCGCGTAATGATCTGCCGTTTCCAGATCGAACGGCAAAACCTCAGCAACGACTCCCTGCAAGAGCGCCCGAACTTCTTGCGCCCGCTGCGCATCGCGCTTGCGGTACACCCCCGCCAGTACTTCCCCAAAAGTAAAAGCGCCGGTAAGCAACTGGTCCCGGCGCTCCTTCATTCGGGATTGAATTTCGGTTACGCGTCTCGCGTACTGCGGATTATCTTCGAGCCAATAAATAAACAGCATCGTGTCCCAGTAGATGCGGCTCATCACTTTTCATCAGGGCCGTAGAAATTACTGCGCTCCGCCCGAAGATAGGCCTCACCGCCTCCCAGTTCTGCAAAAACGTCCTTCAGCGCCCCGCGCAAGTGCGACCAAGCATCCTCCGACGTCGCGGATACCCTCGAATTGGCAAACTCGTAGGTATAGGTCACGGTTGTGCTCTGCCCAGACTTGGGGCCTGTCGCCTCGATCAGACGCAGTTCGTTCTCTCGCAGAAATTGGTGTGTCTTTAGCGCGCTGCAAACTGCGGGGGCCCGACTGCCGCCGATTCCCAACTCATTCACCACATCGCCGGCTCGGATCGAAAAGCGAGGCATTCTCTTCTCGCGGGCTGGCAGAACGTATCGTTCGCGGCCATGGGCCCGGATAGTGTCCGAAAGCTTCATGACGGGGAATCCTCCTAGCAATTAAGAATACAACAGAATATAAAATATGTAAATAGCATTATATAGAATATATATAAAAATCCTACAAGCTCGTCAGAGATCTATTCCTCGCCTCCCGCCGCAATCACGCCATGCTTCGCCTTAGGCATAGGTTGGGATCCTTTCTGATCCTGCCACAACACCCGATTCAGACTGGCTGCGCTGTTGGCGTCTGGGCGCGAGAAATCCATCTTCTCGGAAATTTTCGCGCCCGGCGCTTCCTGCCGGTTTCGTTCATAGATCAATCCATTTTCCAGATTGCGATGGTCGGCCTTGTAGGGCGGCTGATCGCCGGCTCCTGAAAATAACTTGCCCATCACCGGCGCATAGGCGTCGTTCTGATTCATGGGCGGAAGTCCGAGCAGCATTTCCATGGTGTGAATCACGTTCACGGTGGTGTAGAAGCGGTGCTCGACGTAGGGCTGCGCCGCCGAGCCCGGCGAGTATTTGCTGACGACGAAGGCGATCGAGCGGTGGGCATCGACGTGGTCGGCGCCATCCTGGGCATCGTCTTCTAACACGAAGATTGCCGTGTCGTCCCAATAGCCGCTGTGCGAAACGGCGTCGACCACGCGGCCGAGCGCCAGGTCATTATCGGCGACTGAGGCCGCCGGGCGCGGCAGATTCGGACGCGTGCCTCCGGTGTGATCGTCAGGTAGATATAGCAGCACGAATGCCGGCAATTCGAAGTCCGGGCCCTCGTGCGCGTCGCGGGCGCGCGCGTAGGCAGAGAACTCGTTCAGAAATTCGTCGGCGCGGAGTTGATCGGGATAGTCGGTGTTGAAGTCAGGAAATAGCGGATCGAAGTGGTCGCGCAGTACGGCCTTGGTCGGCTTCACGCCGCTGAACAGTGGCACGGCCCAAGGCCACGGACTCTGGTCGCCGTGCGGGTCTCCGACGTTTGCCGGCAGAGCGTCGCCCTGGTTGACTTCCGTGCGCGGGCAGCGCGCTTGCTGGCCTGAAGGAGTTCCCTGCTTCGGACTCGCGGCCTTGCGTTTTTCGTTGCACCACTCCGCATTCACGTATTCGCCGTAGTCACGAAAGCTCAAGTGATTGCGCGCGAGATTGTCCCAGAGGAATCCGGTGGAGGGGTCGTCGACGTCGGGCAGATTGTGTTCGAGGGGATATTCGTCGGCGTTCTGGCCCTGAAAATCGTAGGTGCGCTCCTTGCCGCGATAGGCGATCTGCCAGGTCTTTTCGTTGTAGTCGCTCGTGATCGCGGCGGTTGACCAGAGATGGCCGTCGCCGGAGACTTCTCCGCTGTCGTAGAAATTGTCGAGTACGCCGAACTGCAGGGCGAGTTTGTGTTCGTTGGGCGTGATGTCGGCGCCGTACATGGTGATGGAAGGGTCGCCGTCGCCGACGCTTGTGTCGCCGGATTTCAGGTCGCCGAGAATCTGGTCGTAGGTACGGTTTTCTTTGATGACGTAGATCACGTGTTTGATGGGATTCTGGCCGCCGGCGAAGGCGATGGTTCCGGGATCGCTGTGCAGCAGGTTGTCCGTTTCGACGGCCTGCGTGAGTTGCGGAAGTTTTTCAAGCGTCGATGGGATGTCCAGGCGCGCGATTGATCCCTTGAGCAGCGTGGGGATATAGGGATGTTCCTTGTGCTTGGTTTCATAGACGGTCTTGCCCATATCTTTGTTGGGGCGCGAGCCTTCGCCCTTGGCGGTGGCGATGAGGAGGTCGTTGCCGTGAACCGCGAGAGCGCTGGGGTACCAGTCGGTAGGGATGAAACCGAGCGCCTCCTGTGAAATCTCGACGTTCGAGGTTGCAATTGGTTGTGACAGGTCAAAGACGGCGACTGCGTCCAAGGAGGAATCCGCCACGAACAGGTGCTTGGTATCGGAAGACTGGGCTAAAGCAGTGGGATAGCTGCCGTCGTATTTCTGCGCGGGTGCGGTGGTTGAAAAGAAGCGGGAAAGCTCGCCTGATGCCGTCGACACAGCGGCTGCCAGATCTGAATTGGAAAGAGCCACATACAATGTCTTCTCGTCGGAACTCAACAGGAGCGCCGTGGGATGCGAACCCGGAGCGAGCGGATCTTCTGGTTTTTTCAACTTGATCCAGCGAGTGACTTTGCCGCTGGTCAGGTCCAGTTCCGCCACTTGCGACGCGTTCCACAGGCTGCACCAGGCGCGGCGACCGTGGCGCGTGGCTACGCAGTTGTAGGGGTAAGAGGACGGAATCAAGTCGCTGGTACTCAGATCGAAGGTCTGCAGTGCTTTTCCGGTCGCGGGATCGAGAAGCACGGCATTGTCTGAGAGGTTGTTCGCGATCAGAAGTTTGTCACGGCCTCTGTCGGAAATCACGGCCAGGCCGGCGGGATATGGGATTGCTCTCTGCGGAGGAGCATTCAGGCCCACCGCTAATTTCTTCCCGGTGGAAAGTGGCTGCGGCGCGATGCGGATGAAACGCTCAGGCGCGACTTTGCCTTCCGCGAAGCTGTAGACCGCGATGCCGTTTCCCGTGTTGCCAGCCTTCGCGCCGGTAGGGTCGGTCAGCGAACCTACTGAGGCGTACAGGTGCTTGCCGTCCGAACTGAATCCAAGGCCGAGGAAATAGCTCTGGTGCGATTCATCGCTGAGGCGCGCGTCGGGGTACTCGACGATTTGATTGGTCTTGAGGTCGAGCACAGAGATCGATTGGTGGGCCAGCATCTCTTGCGTGCCATAGCCGTCGTTCAGCAGAGCGGCGTAGCGGCCGTCGGGACTGAGGACCATAGTTGCCGGAAAGCTGTTGGTGCTGTCGATGCGGCCGGGGGACGGAACGGTTAGCATCTTGCTGGTCGGCAACATGATGGGAGGGCAGCGGTCGACGCACGGCGGAACCACGACAGTTTGCGCGGCGAGAAAGCCCGCCGAAAGGAAGGCAACCAAAAAGAAACGGGGAGAGAGGGAAAGAATCACGGTGCCTCCGGCGGTTGGTGGAGTAAGAAATGAGAGAAGTGATGAGCGTAATTCATCCGATGTACAACGGTCAAAGCTACAGAAATGAAAAAATAAAGTATGGGCTGAACCAACAAAACCCTCGAGCTGCGCTCGAGGTACAGCCGGGGGCGGCTGTCCCCACATGTTCATCCCCACATGTTCATTTTAGAGGCCCGAGGCTCTGGTCGTGGGGCGGTCTGATTCCTGGGCTTCGGATTCTTCGGGATGCACGTTGTGGCGGACGTCGGAGCCTTGCACCCAGAAGATTACGTCCTCGGCGATGTTGGTGGCGTGGTCGGCGACACGCTCCAGATTGCGGGCCACGAGAAGAGCATCCAGAGCCTGGCGTACGACCTCGGGGCGGTCGTTCATGGCCTTGACTAGTTGGATGAAGGCGTCGTCGCGCATGCGGTCGATGACGTTGTCCATTTCGAGCACCGCCTGCGCCAGCTCGGCTTTGCCTTCGATAAATGATTCGAGAGCGCGGCGCACCATGGCGCTGACGGCGGTGCCCATGCGGGCGATATCGACCGGCAAATCGGCCGAGGGAAGTTCGACCATGTCCATGACGCGCTCGGCGATGTTAACTGCCTGGTCGCCGACGCGTTCGAGGTCGGAATTGATCTTGGTCACGGCGAGTATGAAGCGCAGATCGACCGCCATGGGCTGCTGCATGGCGAGCAGGTCGAAGGCAGCCTCATCGATTTCGCGCTCAGCCATATTGATCAGGCTCTCGCCTTCCAGCACCATCTGGCAGCGGGTGAGGTCGCGCTCCACGTAGGCCTGACGGGCGCGATCGACGGCCTGCTCCGCGAGGCCTCCCATGCGAAGGAGCCGCTGCCGCAGATCGTCGAGCCCTTGCTGAAAACGCGTGCGCATGATCCGAACCCTTCCCTATTCAAGACTGCTAAATTCCCTCAGGGGCTAACGCCCTACTGAGGAGAAAATTCTTATCGCAACGCTGGAAGCGCTGCGCCACCCAAAATCAAGTCTTTCAGCGAACTGTTTATCCGAATCTTCCTGTTTTATCCGAATCTACCCGTAATGTAGTCTTCCGTCTTCTTGTCGGACGGCTTGGTGAAAATCTTCTCCGTCTTGTCAAACTCGATCAACTTACCCAGCAGGAAGAAACCCGTGAACTCGGCCACCCGCGCCGCCTGCTGCATGTTGTGAGTCACAATCACGATGGTATACCGTTCTTTGAGCTGGAAGATCAATTCTTCAATTTTTCCGGTAGAAATTGGATCGAGCGCCGAGCAGGGCTCATCCATGAGCAAGACCTCGGGTTCGACCGCGAGAGCGCGCGCAATGCACAGGCGCTGCTGCTGGCCGCCGGAGAGGCTGGCCCCGGACTTCTTGTGGATCGTATCTTTCACCTCGCTCCATAGCGCGGCGGAATCGAGCGAACGCTCGACAATTTCATTCAGCTTGCGGCGGTCGCGAAATCCATTCAGCTTCAAACCGGAGGCCACGTTGTCATAAATCGACATGGTGGGGAACGGGTTTGCCTTTTGAAACACCATGCCCACGCGGCGGCGTAGTTGCGTGGCCGAGGTGCCGTTGTAGGCGTTGATTTCGCCGATGCGCACCCGGCCCTCGACACGCGCTTCGGGAATCGTTTCGTGCATGCGATTGATGCAGCGGATGAACGTCGACTTGCCGCATCCTGATGGACCAATCAGAGCGGTGGCGTGGTTGGCCGCAACTTTCAGATTGATGTCGTACAACGCCTGGCTCTTGCCGTACCAGGCATTCAGGTTTTCGACCTGGATTCCAACGCCCATAAATTATGCCGCTCCGAACGAGCTGCGGCGCACGGCAACGCGCACGGCCGCAACCGCAGTCACAATGAGAATGATGAGCACCAGCGCCCCGGCCCACGCCTGGCGATGCAGATCGTCATAGGGCGATGTGGCGTATTTGTAAATCTGCAACGGTAAAGCGGCGGTGGGCTGATCCAGCCCGAGAGTCCAGGGTTGACGATGCCAATGCGAGTCCAAAGGCAGGCGTCCGCTCCAGTACTCATTGCCCAAGGCCGTGAACAGCAGCGGAGCGGTTTCGCCGGCGATGCGGGCGAAGGCCAGCATCACTCCGGTGATCACACCGGAGGTTGCGGTCCGCAGCGTGATGGAGAGCGTGGTTCTCCAGCGCGGAATACCCAAGCCGTACGCGGCTTCGCGCAAAGCCCGCGGTACCAGCAGCAGCATTTCCTCGGTGGTGCGACAAATGGTCGGGACCATCATGATTGAGAGCGCCACGCCGCCCGAAAGCGCTGAGAATCCGCGACCGCGAACCAGGATGGCCCAACCAACGATCCCAATTACAATCGAGGGCACTCCATTCAGCACGTCTGCGGTAAAGCGAATCGCATCGCCAAGGCGACCGCGTCCATACTCGGCAAGGTAGACGCCGGCGCCAATCCCCAAGGGGACGCCGATCAGGCTGGCGACTCCCAGCATCACCATCGAGCCGACGATGCCATTGGCCATTCCGCCACCGGCTTCGCCTTCAGGTTTCGGAATCTGGGTGAGGAAAGCCCAGCTGAGAGAGCCTATTCCCTTGTAGACCAAGTATCCGAAAATGGCGACCAGCGGGGCAAGAACGAGCACGACAGTCAGCACCGCAGCACCGGTCATGACACGATCGGTCAGACGACGACGCCAGCTGACGGCTGGCATACCCAGTTGCACCCCAGCCTTGCCAGTGGATTCAGGCATTGCCCCTCGCAGGCTGGCCCCGGGTTACGGTCCACACCAACAATTGTGCCAGGGCGTTCACGATGATGGTCACAAGAAACAGGGCCAGGCCAATTTCAATCAGAGATGAAAGATACAGATCGCCGGTCGCTTCACTGAATTCGTTGGCGAGCACGCTGGCCATGGTATATCCAGGGGCGAACAAAGACTTAACAATCTGCGGATTGTTTCCGATCACCATGGTGACCGCCATGGTTTCTCCGAGGGCGCGGCCCAGGCCGAGAATGACGCCGCCGACAATTCCGGCTCGCGCGTTGCGCAGCACGCCGACCCGGATCATCTCCCAGCGAGTCGCACCCAAGGCCAGTACACCCTCGCGCTGATGTTGCGGCACAACCATGAGCACTTCCCGCGTAATAGAGGAAATGATCGGGATGATCATGATCGCGAGAATAACCCCCGCTGCCAGCATGCCGATTCCATATTGCGGTCCGTCAAACAGCCCAGTCCAGCCCAGAGTATTTGCCAGGAACGGCTGCACGTATCCGCTCAATAGGGGTACAAGGACGAAAATCGCCCACAAGCCGTAAATCACGCTGGGAATCGCAGCCAGCAATTCGACGAAGAATGAGAGCGGACCGCGCAGCGCCCTGGGGCACATCTCGGTAGTAAACACCGCGACCCCTACAGCCAGCGGGACCGCAATGATCAGCGCCACAAGAGACGAAACCAGGGTCCCATAAATGAATGGCATCGCTCCGAACCGCTTGTTCACCGGATCCCACTCGCTCACCTTGAAGAATTTCAATCCGAAAGTTTGCCAGGAGAGTTGCGAGCGCGAAACAAGTTCGTAAACGATGAGGCCAAGAATAGCGAGGACGGCCAAGCCGCAAAGAATCATCGCAGACTGGAACAGGCGATCCTGTACCTCACCGCCGGAAGTGCGCAGCAAGGGCGCTTCCCGGCCCACCGATGCCGATGTAACCTTCATCTGTTCAACAGGTTGCGGTCCGGGCATATCAGGCCGGGGAAAAGCTGCGTTGGCCATTCAACCTAACCGTAGCAGAGACTTGTTACAAAGGTGTTAAAATCGGGCAAGCTTTTGCGCTTGGCATGGAACACCTTGCCGTGGCGCCTTTCTGTTGATCGTCTCTGTTGATCGTTTGTGTTGTTCATCTTTAGTGGATCAGCGTGTCGTCGGGCCGCATTGAATTTCTAATCCGAGTTGTCTCGGTCTGTCAGAACGTTTCCTGAGTATATGTTTTCTTGAGTGGTGCAGGATTGCTCCCCCGCGATCGGGATTTATTTATGTCGCTTTCTCCAGAACAGAGCAAGATTGCGTTTCAGAAGACCGAGCGGGCCTTGGTTAAGCTCTCGTCTGGACGAGACGCGGAGAACGTCCACGGCTTCCGCACTTCGACCCTCCGGCTGCGAACTCTGCTCGAACAACTCGTTCCCAGTCGCGACCGCAACCAGAAGAAACTCCTGAAAATGCTGAGCCGAATTCGCAAGCGTGCGGGTAAGGTCCGCGACCTTGACGTGCAACTAGCCGCCCTGCGCAGTCTGAAAGTTCCGCAGGAGCCACGCCGCAAGACGCAGCTTATGCAGCACCTGCTCGAGCTTCGAGCAAAACATGAGAATAGGCTGCGCAAGCTGCTGACAAAACAAATGATTCAGGAGACGCGCAAGCGGCTGCGGCGCGCTTCAAAAGAAGTAAAACTGGAAGCGGGCCGCGATCCTCTGAAGGTCGCGCGGACAGTGCTGTCCCAAATCGCACGCCCGGTTGGACCGATCACCGAGGATCTGTTGCATCGGTACCGCATGGTCGTGAAGCGGGCCCGATATGCAGCGGAATTCGCTCCCAAGTCCGCCGCGGGAGCGCAATTCGTCGCCCAGCTGCAGCACCTGCAGGATGCCGTGGGAAATTGGCACGACTGGCTGACCCTGACGCAGACCGCCGCGACACGGATTGGAGATGTAAACCAATCGTCGCTGGTGGCCGCGCTGTACCACGTGACGGGAGGAAAATTCCGCCACGCCGTCGCTGCGCTTTCGGCATCGCCAACGATTCAGACCGCGCTCAAGCCTGTGCCCATGTCTTCGCAACATTCGAGGGAACAATCGAGCAAGAAAAGCACAAAAAGTCCCCCAAAGGTGAAGCGGATCGAGACCGCCGCGTAGTTTCCGTGCGAATCTCAAGCAGCAAACCTTTCGATCTTCGATCAATGGACAGCCGGAGGCTGTCCCAATAAGCGCTAACTTAAAGGATTACTTCCGACCGTCATTCGGAGCGCAGCGCTTGCATCACATTGACGCGCGCCGCGCGTGCCGCGGGCAGCACCGACGCGATCACCGCGACCGCCATCAGCACGAACGCAGAGACAAACACGGGCAATGCGCCCGGCATCTTCACGTCCAGGAAATATCTTCCCGCCAAACGCGCCAGTGCGAACCCGAATGCCGCGCCCGCAAGAACGCCCGCCGCAGCCATCACGGTGCCCTCTACGATCACGCCTTTGAGGAGTTGCTGCGGCTCCGATCCGAGGGCCAGCCGGATGCCGAATTCCCGCGTCCGCGCGCTCACCGAAAACGCCAGCACACCCGCGACGCCCACCACGGCGATCGCCAACGCGACCGCCGCGAATACGCCAAACACCAGCGAGTTTAAACGGTCCGGCGTGAGCACTTCGGCCCGAATGTCTTCCAGAGTGGCGGCGCGCTCAACCGGTTGATCGGCGGACATGTCGCGAATCGTGCGGGTGACCGACGGGACCAGTGCATACGGATTTGCACCCGTATGAATGAAGAGACGACCGCCAAATAGTGGACCTTCGTCAAGATTGTCGTAAACGGTGAGCGCGGGTTCAGGAACCACGTGTTCGTCATCAATATCGGCAACGACACCGATGATGCGGTGTGGCGCGAGAAGACGCGCCTTTTCGGCATCGCTCCCGCCAAAGTATTGCAGCACGGGGTCCGTCCAATAGACATGCCGATTGACCGCATCCTGGTTAGGGAACATGCGCTGTGCGAGAGTTGCGCTGACGATTACCACAGGCTCGTCATTCTTGTTCTGGTCATTCTTATTCTGACCATTTTTATTCTGATCATTATTCTGACCGTCGAGCGCATTGAAATCGCGGCCGGCAATGATAGGAACGCCAAGCGAGGCAAAGAATCCTGGAGAGACGACGCGCCACTGCGCCCGCGGATCCTCTACACCGGAGGCATGGACGTGTCCGTCGGCGGAAAATTGCAGACCAGGAGATGTGGGGCCGCCGGCGTCGCGCCAGGGAACGACATTGCCGAAGGCGGTCTTACTTACGCCCGGCAGGGTATCAACGCGACGGATCGCTTCCTTGTAGAAATCGACGACCTGCTGAGGTGTCTTCCCAAAGGACATAGGAGGAACGTCGATCGCCAGGACGTGCTGCGTGTCCAGACCTGTCTGCGCCCTTTGCAGTGCGATCAGCGTAGTGATCAACGTACTTGCGCCGGCCAGCAACACGAACGACGCGGCGATTTGGGTCACCGCGAAGATGCGCTGGCGCCGGCTCGTGCTGCCGGTGATCCGCACACTGCCGCTGGATGATGCCAGGCTTAGCCCGTTGCCGGACGTGCCCGAAGAAGAGGGCAAGCGCGGGACGAACGCGAGAATCACCGCGGCGACGATAGCCAGCGCCGCTCCCACCCAAAGCAAGCTCGAATCGACTCTGAAATCGAGCGCGCGGACGGAGAAGCGCGCGGCGTACCGGGCCAGGACGGCCACCATCGGCTGCGCGCTGATCACGCCGAGCGCTGCGCCAGCGCCGCAGAGTAGAAGGCTTTCGGCCAACAGCATGCGGCGCAACGTACCTCTGCTTGCACCCAGCGCCACGCGGACCGCCAGTTCCCCTTCGCGGCGAACCGTCCGTGCCAGAATCAGATTCGCCACATTGGAACACGCGATAATGAAGACCAGCCCCGACGCTGCGAGCAGCACCAGCAGCACAGTCCGGGCCCCCGACGTGATCTGGTCGCGCAGCAACTTCACCCCGATCTGAAAATTCGCTTCCTGCGCATAGGCTTCAGGATGTTGGTTCTTCATCGCGGAGTAGGCGGAGAGCAACTCGGCGCGAGCCTGTTCGACGGTGGCTCCGGGAGCGAGACGGCCGAAAAGCTCAGTCATGCGATGGATGCGGCCCGTGACCATGGTTGCCGAAAGATGATGCGGGCTGGTAACGATATTGGAGATGATTTCGGTTTCTTGCGGATACGCGACACAAGGCTCGAGGACGCCAATGACTACCGCAGACCGATCTCCGATGCTACCGAGTCGAACGGTTTTGCCGATAACCGAAGGATCCTTGTGAAGAGAGTTCGTCCAGAAACGGTAGGTGAGCACGACGACGCCGGCAGCATTGGGACCGTCGTCTTGCGGTCCGATGAGGCGACCGAGCACCGGACGAAGCCCCATCACGTCGAAATAGTTGCCGCCGACAACGCCACCCTGAATGGAACGAGGCTCGCCGAGGCCGATCATGGTGAAGTCCATGGCGGAGAAGTCGCCAAAGGCGCTCAGGCTTTTCACACTCGCGCGCAAATCCTGTATCTCGGGTACGGAGAATGTAGAGTTTTCGTCGCGGATGCCGGGGGCGCTCTGCCGGATATAGATCAGCCGGTCCTCGCCGCGATTGACCAGAGGCTTGAGCAGCACTCCGCGCACCAGCGTGAAAATGGCAGCGTTCGCTCCGATGCCCAGCGCCAGCGTAAGCACCACGGCAATCACCAGCCCCGGAGTCCGAATTAACGAGTAAGCCGCAACTCTCAGATCGCGAACGAATGACATGTTCCTAGCCTCCCTGGCGGGGTATCAACATCACAGCCAAAAATAATACTCATCTCATAAATGCCGGAGCAAGATCAAACACGCTGAAAATCAGGATTGCCAGCCAGGCGGGTCGCCCATTCTTGCCGCCCTCACCGCGAGGTATCCTTCCCCCGTCGCTGCTCTCTTGCCTTGATGATTTCGTTCATGTCCGCCGCTGGCCGAATCTCGAAAATGCTGCCGTACTTCAGGCTCGGATGCTGCGCCATGAGTTGTAAAGCATGATTCATATCCCGTGCCTCAAGGACGATAATGCCGCCGAGTTGTTCCTTGGTTTCCACATAGGGACCGTCCGTGGTTGCGACCTTCCCGTTCTTCCAATATAGGGTCAGGGCGGTTTCCGCGGGCTGAAGCGCTTCTCCGAAAGTAAACTGCCCGTTGGCGCGGAGATGGTCGTCGTATTGAGAGCAGGTGTCAAACATCGCTTGTTGCTCGCCTTCGGCCATGCTTTCGAATTTGTCTTTATCGTAGTATCCCAAACAGACGTATTTCATCCACTCCCCCTTGTTTCTTGTAGTTGCTCAGTTTGAACTCTGAATCTCACAAGGCGTCATCCCGAAGAGCCCGCGTTTTTATCAGCGGGCCGAGGGATCTCCCGTGGCACACAGTGTCGTAGCGGGAGATCCTTCGCTCCGCCTGAAGAACGGCTACGCTCAGAGCTTGCCCTGAGCTTGTCGAAGGGATGACGCCATCGACGAGTGAAGATGCCATCAAAGATTCAAAAATGAGCTACTATCCTGTTTCCTGTAACTCAAAGAGCCGTACCTCATCGTCCCGTTATCAGATAGTCGTTCGGGAGACCGAAAATCGACAGCTACTTTATCTTTAATTTTGGCCTCGTCAGAGGAATCTGTGGGTCACTGATGCGTTCGATTGGCGGCCGGAAGTTGGTCGGCCAGCCCCCGATGCGAAGCCCCGTGTTGCCTACGACTTTGCAGGGGACACCTGCACGTTGCGGACCGACTTCACATCGCGCGAGTCTATTGCCTTTCGTATACTTCCGGAATACAAATCATGCAATCGCAACCAACTCAATCCATAAGGCCTCTGAACCAGCGAACTAAGCGTTGGATCACGGGCGGCGCATTGGTTGCTTCCGTCGTCTTCCTGTTCCTGCAAACGTTCATCCTGCCCAATGTGCCGCGGATCGCCAACGGTGATCAGGGTATTTATTTGTCCTTAGCTGCACGAATGTTGGACGGTCAACTGATGTACCGGGACTTCGATCATTTCACGCTACCGGGAACGAGCGTGCTTTACCTCGTATTGTTTAAACTGCTCGGGGTTCGTGCCTGGATAGCACCGGCAATGTTGATTGTCGTTGGCGTTTCGATCGCTTGGCTCATTATCAGACTTTCTGAGAATGTAATGAGTGGGCTAATCGTGTTCTTGCCTGCATTGTTGTTTCTAACGCTCCCATTCGCCGGCTTTCTGGATGCCACTCATCACTGGTACAGCGTGCTTGCGGGAACAGCGGCGCTTCTGGTCGTAATCAAAAAAGGACGCAAGCTCGCATAGCATGGTCGGGCTTGCTTTGGGGCATAGCGACGTGCTTTACGCAATCGGCGGTCGTTGGCGCCATGGGAACAGCTATTTTTCTTATCTGGGAGCACTATCGTATTCCCCAACGCGGGCACCTACTACTGCGAAAGGAGATTTACTTTATCGGTAGTCTGGTTGCCACCGTGCTCGCATTCAACGCTTACTTCGTTTGGAAGGTTGGACTCAAACAATTCCTGAATGCCACTGTCGTCCCCATGAAGTACTATCCCGCCGACAGTTTTAATCAATGGCGAGTCTACATGGCAGATCCGCCATCGATCCATGATTACTCCCAATGGCCCAATTTAGCTGCCTTTCTGTTAGTACATCTCGTCGTTCCCCCGATTTACATCCTGTTTTTCGTACGTTATTGGCGCGAGTCTGAGTTCCATGCAGAAGAACCCTGGGATCGATTGCTGCTGCTCAGTCTTACGGGACTGTGTCTCTTCCTTAGCGCCGTTCACTCCGCTGGTTCCACTAGGATGTACACGATCTCGATCCCCGCTCTAATCCTTCTGGCGTGGTTTCTAAAGGCGCCGTTCAAGACGGAGCGAATTTTGCTGCCGGGACTGTGGGCGATAACGCTCGTGCTGGCGGTCGCACGACCGGTGATTGCGCAGACGCGGTGGAATGAGTTCCTTGACCTTCCCTCCGGACGCACAGCTTTTGCCGACGTCCCGGTACTTTATTACAAATGCAAGTGGGTATCGGAACGAACGCACCCAGGCGACTATTTCTTGGATGATCCTCAAATCTGCTTCGCGCTGCGGCTACGCGATCCGAGCCGAGTACCATTCTTGCGACCTTCCGATTACACCAGGCCAGAGGAGGTGCAAGACGCGGTCCAGGCTTTAGCAAGACTTCACGTGAGGTTCGTCGGCTGGTATGCGAGCTTGGAAACTGAGATTGCTGATTCTGCCGGGGACCATCTTGCTCCCTTACGAGTGTATTTGCGGGAGCATTATCATGTCGCACAGAGATTTTCGAACGGCGATGAAATCTGGGAACGCAACGATTGATACCTTGCGTAGTGAGTCGCGGCAGACGGGACATTCGCCAATTTCCTTCCGCCGAAAAATTGGAGGAACGTTCCGTCTGTCGAGGGTTTCCCGTCAACGCTGCTGTCGCTTATGCTATGGCGCTAGCAGCCAGGTATCGGTTCGCGGTGAAGTGCCACCGTAGCCGTAGCCGGAAAACATCAGAATGCTGTGGGTGAGTGGGTCGTAGGCCGCGAGGCCGCCGTAGCGGTTTTGCGGAGTTGTGGCGGGATCGATTTTTGTCCAGGTTGATCCGTCGTAGACCCAGGTGTCGTTGTAAAAGATGCCGCCGCTTTGGTTGCCGCCGAAAAGGACGACGCGGTTGAGGACGGAATCGAACGCAACCTGGGCCAGCGTTCGCGCACTGGGCGAGTTGGAAGGAAATAGTTGCGTCCAGGTGCTTCCATTCCAGGACCAGGTGTCGCCCTGGCCAACCCCGTTCGGCCCGTCTCCACCAAAAAGAATCACGGTTGAGGTCACTGGGTCGTAGACCTGCGGAGCGCGGCGGATCGAGGGACTAGTAGCCGGAAACTGCTGAGTCCAGTTGGAACCGTCCCAGGTCCAGGTGTCATCGAAAAAAACGCCGAAGCCCGCGCCGCCGAAGAAGACGATGTTGCCTGCAGCCGCGTCATAGACCATGCCGGGCACGTCAAAGGCGCGCCCCTGCGGGGAATTTGCGGGAAACAGTTGCGTCCAGCTCGTGCCGTTGAAGGCCCATGTATCGTTGAGGACGGCGCCTTCGCTATCGTTGCGGCCACCGAATATCACGATGTTGTTGGTGGCGGCGTCATAAGCCATGCCGGCACCGGCGCGAACGGGAGGCGGAGATGCGATCGGAAGCTTCGTCCAGTGGTCGGTCCAGAGCCAGGTGTCATTGTAGTCAGTATTGCCGTCGCCGCCGCCGAAGACCACGATGCCGTGCAGCGTGGGACTGAAGGCGCTGCCCATGCAGCACCGCGGCGAGGGGCCGACGGTAACGGTTTGCTGCTGCCAATCCATCTGCGCATGGGCAGAGCCTGCGGCGAAAACCAAGCCGCAAAGCAGCAGAAACAGCAGAGCGGATTCGTTCAATCGATAGGGGCGAAGCGCGGAGTGCGAACGAGATTGACGGTCCATCAATGGTCCTCCTCAAAGTTAAATTCGTAAATGTGAAATAGCAGCGGGGTTTGGACTTACCCCGCAACGAATCCGCGAGGGCCCGAGTAGATTTTGAAAAAGGGGAGGAAGAAACAGACCGTAGTCACCAGCGAACGACGGGATGCTATCACAGTAGCGGCCCTTGTGCGAGTGGCCCACCTTTAACGATCTTTGCGTGCACCATTCCCAATGAGGGTGCCCCATCCTTGCGTTTTTTGCAAGAGCCCCTGTATTTGAATAGCACTAGATGACCGCGTTCAATTAGCGCCTAGCGTGGACAACATGAACGCCAATGTGTCCGGGCGCGAGGCCTTGAACGGCGTGGCCGAACCTGGTCGCGATCTGCTGGAAATTGATGTCTTCAATCGTACAAAATCCGTGCGCACGAAGAATCGCTGCCATGCCGGCCGGCTCGAAACGGCTGAGCGAACGTTCATCAATTTTATTAAGCTGTTCGGTACGCTCCTTTTCTAATTGCCTTAGCTCTTCGGAGAATGCCTCGGGAGGCTCCATGTAGTCGAACACCACCTCCGAGTTCTGGATTGACGACATGTAGTCCAGAGTGCGGCCGATCGCGTCCTCTGTCAGGTATGGCACAACCCCGAGCCAAGTGAAGAACGCGGGCGAGTTCTGCTGCAAGCCTGCGGCGGCGAACGTCTCCCGCTCGAAATCGACTGGCACGAAAATAAGCCGTGGCGGAAGTTCGATTTGAGCTTCGGCCAAGCGCTGGCGTTTCCATGTCTGCGTCGCGGGGTGGTCCACCTCATAGATATGGATCTGTCGTGCGACATGGGGATTCCGGAGAGCGAAAGTATCGAGTCCGGCGCCAAGGATGACAATCTGCCGAATCCCTCTTTCGACAGCTCCTGACAAAGCATCCTCCGCAATCCGGCTTCGCGCGGTGGTGAACAAACGCCCGATGCTGGCCAAGGGGTGTTGGTTCGCGAATTGAAGCACGTCCTTTTCGTCTTCACGCAGAATCTTCATGGCAAATGGGTCATAGAGGATTGAGCCATGATCGAGTACCTGATGAGCAGCTCGTTGTCGGGCGATCATCAGGGCTGTGCGGCTGGGTTCATTGGGCTTCATGTTCGTCTCCGATCTCGTCAATATCAATATCAAATAGCTGACCGTAGCTGACCGCCCGATCTATTTTCTTTTTAGTATCATGAAAGCGCTATGGGTATCGACCAATGGAACAATTTTTTCATTATGTAGGAGGTGGAGCGGCAGCTCTCGCGGGCTTGGTCTTTATAGCCATGTCGATCAATCTTCCGATCATCACTCGCGATGCAACCCATAAAAATCGTGCCATCGCAACCATGACGGGCTTCACTGCCGTCTTCATGATCTGTGCATTGGCCCTCATTGGAAACCAAAACTATCAATGGATCGGCGTTGAATGGTTGGTCGTTTCGCTGGTTCCGACGATTACTTACATACGGGTATACATCCGGGCCAAAAAAGTGGGCAGAAGCTCAGTGGGGCTCAGCATCGGTCGCTTCATCGCGGGCACAGCTTGTTACGTAGCTCAGATCATAGGTTCTGTCTTACTGATATCAGGATATATTGCCGGACTTTACCTGGCCTCCGTAGCGATGGTGCTCTCCTTCGCTTTTTTCATTTCAGGCGCATGGCTCCTCATCACCGGCATTCACAAGAATCAGGTTTAAACAGCAATTTCCGAGAGATCAAAACTCCTGATGCTTTACATTTCCATGACAACCGGCCCTGTGTTCGTTGCTATTGTCTGCTGGCACCAGCAAGGTGCGATCACTCCAGGAGGAAGGACAATCATGAAAAACGTCGGCGTACTCGCAGCAGCGACGCTAGCAATTGCGATTTTCGCACTCGCGCCCAACCGCGCTGCGGCGCAGAGCTATAGCGGCAAGTTTCCGATTACTTGGGATGTCACTTATCCCCAGCAATTCAGCAACACCTACACGTACTGCCTGAAGCTGACCGACAATGGCAGTGTGGGCTTCCCCCACAGCGGACCGGCCACTCTGATAAGCACCGGCAATCCCAATGTGACGGGAGTTTTCCAGGTGATCGACGGCGAGCTCGTGGCCACCTTTCTGGAAGGAAGCGACACCGGCGAACTCGATACCCAGATATTCGTCGCCCCGGCCAGTAAAGGCGCTATCGGCAATGGCTTCGGCGAGGAGTCCTCCGTCACCCTCACTGGCACGGCGGACTTCGGCAAGAAAAACAGCTGCCCAGCTAGCAATTAACCGGAACGAAGGATAGCCCAGCTTTGACGATCTTTGCGTGCACCATTTCCACGACGTTGGTAATGCCCGCAAGATCAAAAGGCCCGGGCCACCCGGGCCGTTGAAGAAAACAGGGTCGCGATATGGCCTTATCCACCACGGTCGGCAATATTATGAGGAGCCGCCAATGGTATCTTCCTCCGGCTCGCTTGGGGCTTTCATGACGCCATCAACGGAGATGAATTCAAGCACAATACTTTTTTCTCATGATTGAGTTTTCTTCCACGGGTGACGTTGCAGATTTTTCTGTCACTGTTTCGAGTAATGAAGCGCAACAGATCCTGATTTAAAAGTCTTTGACTCAACAAGTTTTAATCGGCGTTTCTCCGGCAGGTTGACACCTTCGAACAACCGTCTCCCTGCGCCAGCAATGATCGGCGCAACGACCAAACGATATTCGTCAATCAGGCCAAGCTCCATCAGTTGTGTAGGAACATCTACGCCACCGACCAGAATATCTTTGCCTGGTTCTTGCTTCAATTTAAGTATTTCGTCGCGAAGGTTCGTACGAACAATTCTCGTATTTCCATCTTCAGCGCTGGCCAATGATCGTGAAAAAACAATCTTCTTCTTGGACACAAAGGTTCGAGCAAATTCGATATCCGCTTTTGTCTCGGACGGGTTTTTTGCGATATCAGGCCAATAAGGAACCATCAATTGATAGGTTTTGCGCCCATAGACGAGCAGGCCGGCATCATCTCGCAAGAGGCGTATAAAATACTCAAACGTTTCTTCATCGGGGTTGAATTTGGTGTGGTCGCAGCAGCCATCCAGAGTAATGTTGATTGCGAAGATTACCTTTCTCATTTGATCCCCTCTAAATTTTGTCGGCCACCCGCCATTACTTGCTTCCGGCGGGTGTCGCCGGTTTTTGAAAGACCGCGCGCACCTCGACCGATGCCCGGCAGGCGACGGCGGCCTTGCGTCCCCACGCCAGTGCCTCGTCGAGGTCAGCGGTTTCCAGCACCCAAAAACCGGCGATGTGCTCCTTGGTCTCCAGGTAAGGCCCGTCGGTGATGAGCACCTTGCCATCGGGCTGCGCCCGCAGCGACTTCGCGCGGGGGGCCGGGGCGAGGCCACCAACGAAAACCCTGACCCCGGCAGCGATCATCTCACGGTTAAGCGCGGAGATGTCGCGGACCATCGCTTCGCCCTCGACGGACGGGTCGTAGTTGTCGGGGTGGTGAATCGCAACCAAATATTGCGCCATGATTTTTCTCCATTCTCCTGTAACGGTCTTTATTTGTAATGGCCTTCTTCTATAGTCTTGGGCGCACCGGTTACCCTGCCTTCACGATATAGTCGAACGGCCGGGGCCGGAATCGACAATCTTACGAGTATTTTTCATTTCAGCTGGCGGGTGACTGGGTGCTGTGTCTGGCCGATACTTTGGTATGGTCGATACGTTCGTCCAATAGATTCGTCGTCGCCTTTCCGGCTTAATCAGGTTGATGGCTGGCGGAGAAATTATGAGCACCGCCGGACAACTATATTTGTATTGAGCACTGCATCGAGAGGAGACATCAATGAACAGCGCACAAGTCGACCAGAAGAACTATGAGATGCCCCCGCGAGAGGGGATCAGCATCGCGCATTTTCTCACCGTCGCCGACGTCGAGCGATCGGCTCGCTACTACGAAAAGGTTTTCGGCGCTCGCATTCTGACCATGGGTGACGGCAACGCGCCTCCGTACCTTCAGCTGGCGAATATCTGGATGATTCTGAACGTTGGCGGCGGGCCGACCCCGAATAAGCCGACGGTAACGCTCAGCGTCCCCGACCCGAATCACATCAGCAGCTTTATGAATTTCCGCGTTGCGGATATTCAAGCGTGCTATGAATTGTGGAAAAGTCGAGGAGCCGAGTTCATCACGGAACCCATACCCAAGTACGGCGAGATTCGCTGCTACATCCGCGATCCTGACGGCTACATTATCGAGGTCGGACAGAGCACCGACCTCACCTACGGTTAACGCTCGGTTGTCCGACGCCCCCCATTCGAGAAGGATGCCTCAACCGGGCCGGGTGCCCCATTTCTCGCGCTCTTTGCGAGAAAGCCTGCCCTGAGCGAAGTCGAAGGGTGGGGCTTTTGACTTGAGCTCACGATGAGGCCAAGCCCAGCCAATATCGACAAAGCGCGGAGACTTTTTTACTACTGGCGCATCTCAGCGGCCACGTCGTTGCCGAACTTCTCTTGGATATACTTTTGGGTCTCGGGATCGAAGTCGGTCATATCAAACATCCGGCGAACTTCGACCATTTCGGTATCTTTTCCGGGGATGCGCGAGGCCCATTCGAGCGCCTCTTCGCGCGACTTCACCTGGATGATCCAGTAGCCACCGACCACTTCCTTCGCTTCGGTAAACGGACCGTCGGTCACTTTCGATTTTCCGTTTTTGAAGGTGACGCGCGCGCTCATCGTCGCGGGCGGGGTCAGCCCGTCGAGCGCAAGCAGCACGCCGGCTTTCCCTAGTTCCTCGTTGTACTTGCCCATTGCCTCCATGTCTTTGAGGTCGGGCGCCCAGCCAGGTTTTGCGTTTTCGTACTCTTTCGGAAACATGATCATCATGAAGCGCATGGTGTTCTCCTTGTGTGATGTGTGATGAGTAATGTGTACTGAGTAACGGGTATCGAGCATTGAGTGTTGTGCGGCCACCGTACCAGGGCCGCGACTTTTATATAAGAGCCTGAACCGCGCTGGGCCTGAAAAGTGGCAAGTTGCGAGTTGCCAGGCGCCCAATGCGCGGTGCGGTTCCACTTACTAGTCGAAACGGAGCGGCCGGGAATCGACACGCGATTTGCAGATTTTTTTTGCGTAGCGTATCACCCGGGAAACACTTTCTGACGGGCCGGCTGCCCGGCCTTCACCACATAGTCGAACGGTCCCACCGGAATTCGACAAATCATCGAAGAAATTTTCTTTTCCTGCACCCGGACGAGGTCTTGAATTTTGAAGGGTGGTCCAGCGCCCCACCCACTGTGTTGGTAATGCCCGCAAGATCAAAAGCCTGGGCCACTCGCCGCTGGAATGGCGCGAGCGAAATAAAATCTATGAATGGGCAGCCCCATAGTGATGCTGATCTCAGACACTAATGTATATCTTGACAACGCCGACAAGGTTATAGAGGGTACCCATCCGCTCATTTTGATCCGAAACTGACTCCCCTCACGCTCAGATCGAGCGTTTCGATGCGTTCAAAACCCAAAGCGCGGAAGCGGGAATTCGCAATTCTGTTCGATCGCGTTGGAGTTGACGTATTTTTCGGCGCAGGCGCGGTAGCCTTGAACTTTCTCCTGGAACGAGGATTCGGAAAGACCGTCGATCATCTGGCAGAATGCGTAGTCGCTTTCCGCGTTTTGTTCAGCTCTTTCTCTAGCCTCCCAAGCGCGGTTAGGGTCATTAGGGTTATGAAATTCCGGCTCATCATTGACCGTCGCCAACTTGCATTCCGTACGGTTCGCGGCGTGGTGCTGTTGGAGGTTGGCATAGAACTTCTGCTCCGCTTCAACGCGTGACATTCCCTTTTGCATATCGTTGACGACGGCTCGTTCATGCATAACCTTCGCTTCGAGAGGCTTGATCTGATACTTCTCCCCAAGGTTGTAAACCCAGCCGAAGAGGTCGCCCATGGTATTCACCAGCCCTTCCATGCCGGGCAGGGGCGTTTGAGACGGGTTGGGATAGCGGATGCGATAGCGTTTGCGGAGTTCCACCCGGTCGGCAAAGTAATGCCCCAAAAGAAGGTCAACGGGAACGCCTTGGCCCTTCAGATACATCGCGGAGAGAGCGGCGAGCGCTTCGTCGCGATCGCCCGCCTTCTGCAGCCAGTAGAGCGTCTTCTTATAGTCGACGGCTGTTCCCCAGCCGATGTAGTAGTACAAGCCGGTTGTCACTTCCGCGCCGCTATCGCCTTGATTCGCAGCGATCAGATAACAATTGAGTGACTGGGCCTTGTCTTCCAGCAGGTTGGACATCAAGCCGGTTTGCACCGCCATGGGCGCGCTCATGGTGTTCGCGCAGCGAGCGGGCGCCGCGAGAGCCACGAATTTGCCGGCACCGGGAGTGTTGCCGTGTCCCGGCCAAAGCGTTTCGAATGTGCCGGTGATCTTGCCGCCGTCACGTTTGCCGGTGTAAAGCGTGGTCGCGCCTTGCAGGATGCCGGTCTTATCGAAGCGGCGAATCTGGATGGTGCCGTCCGGCAGTTGACCAACGTAGAGGAAGATCTGCGCGGAAGTGTCGGGCAACATAACCATGCCGGCGGATTGCCCCGCCAGCACCAGAAGCGTGTCGGTCGGCGGTTTGTCAGCCGAGCATTTGTCGCCAGTGTCATGGCAGACAGTCCAGGGCGTAGCTTGCTTGAGCGAAGCGGCATAATCCTTCCCAGTGTTCTGGGCAACGGCCTGCGAGGGGAAAATTATGCCATGCCATTTTGTGTGGGTTTGGCCTTGCTGGTGGCCTGGCCAGGTCGCCGTGACGCTGCCTTCAATCCAGTTATTCGTGATGGTTCCGTAATAGTCGGCGGTGATGCCGGCTCCGGTCCCTTTGCTATCGACGCGATGGACCGTAATGCTATGGGCGTCTAAGTGGGTGATGGTGAGGTTGGCGTTCGCGCCGTCTGCCCAGAGGCCCATGCCCTGATTGCCGTTGAACCCCCAGTCGGAGCAGCCGTCCGAGTCCTCGCACATGCCGATGAGCCCAGGCATGGTGGTGGATGGTGCCTGGGAGCCGTGCGCTGGAGCGGGTTGTTGTGCAGCGTGAGCGATGCAGGCTGCGAAAGCAATTACGCCGGCGGCAAGAGTCGCTGCGAAAAGAGTGTGGCAAAACGATCTCATAAGCTGAACCCAAGTAAGGATGAAAGGAGATGGAATAATAGCGAACGAATATAGGCGGGTGGACCATCTTTACTATCTTTGCGTGTACTGTTCCCACAGAGCGTGCCTCATCCTTGCGTTTTTTGCAAGAGCCTGCCTTCAGCGAAGTCGCAGGGGTGGGCGACGATGCTGCGCGTGCTATTTGATTTCGTTGGGGACGCGCGATCAAACCCAATTGGCGCCGGCATTTCCGACTCCCGCCCCTTCGACAAGCTCAGGGCAGGCTCTTCGCAAAAAAGCGCGAAGGAACGGGGCAGCCACGGTGTTGGGCCAGCCCCCTCTGGTTTCGACTTCCTGCTGCCTTCCAGTCTCGTAGGTTACTTCTGCCCAGCACTCACTGCTGACGGAAAGCTCGATTGTGCACCGAAATAACACTCGATAGATACCAACTTCCCGTTCTTGATTCGGAGATACTCCACGTTCCGGAACGATTTGCCGTTCGTGGTGTGGCAAAGATACTTCACAAAAGCATCCTCCGCGCCAGTGGCGATCCGCTCGAGGTCAAAATCTCCTATGAAATTAATCTGCGTGTCCCAGCATTGCGTTTTGAAAGTACTCTTGCTGATGTGGTCGTCACCAGCCGCGCTCGTAAAGGTGAAGTTGTCGGCGAGCAGGGCATTGAACGTGCCCAGGTCCTTGTTTTTCCACGCCCCGTACCACTTACGGACGATCTCCTCGTTCGTTGAGTTCTGCCCTCCCACTGCGCTCGCGTTTGCCGTTCCCGGCAGGCTCACGGCGCCAGCCAGCGCGCAAGCTCCCGTTGCGAGCAGATTCCTACGCGACATTGTGATCTTTGTCATTGTTCGTTCTCCTTTTCATGATGTAGTTTGAAAAACGCTCGCCCGAATCGCAGATGCTGACTTTATCTAGCATACGAACCGGTTGGTATGTAACAGAATCAAACTGCCCCGTGAGACACAGATGCGATCAACCTCGCTTGCGGTTGCCCCACGCGCGCAGGGATCCAGCCCACGAGTTTCTCATCTCCGCTTTCATCACTTCGGCTCCTGAGCGTTCTTTGCCCAGCGAGCCACAGACGGGTTGGCCCCACATCTCTCATTCGCGAAGTATCTCTCAAATAGGCTGGTTGCCTTTATTTTCAAACTGATTCACTACCCAGTTTCTCAAGCCGCCTCGCAAGAAAACGGCGCTCCGGTTCCTGTTGGGTCAGGGCCAGAGCCTTCTCATAAGACGCCCGAGCCTCAGCTGTCCTGCCCAGCCTGCGGTACATATCTGCACGGGCGGAATGCGCCAGGTAATAATTGCCCAATTCGCCATCTTCCAACACCGCGTCGATATGCGCCAGACCGGCCTCTGGACCATCGCACATCGCAATGGCCACGGCACGATTGAGTTGTACCACTGGCGAAGGCTGAATTCCTACCAATTGGTCGTAAAGCGCAACAATCTGCCGCCAGTCGGTCGCAGCGACCGATTCCGCCTCCGCATGAACTGCCGCAATCGCAGCCTGTAGTGTGTAGGAACCGAAGCGGCGGGATCTCCGCTCGTGCTCCAGAGCTTTCTCCAGTAAGGCCACTCCCTCCGCGATCTGCTCCCGGTTCCAGAGCGCGCGGTTTTGATTCTCCAGCAAAATCAGCTCACCGGTCGGAGAGGTTCTCGCGGCGCGACGGGATTCCTGTAGCAACATCAGGGCAAGCAGCCCAATAACTTCCGGCTCTGGCCGAAGTTCCATCAGCAGCCGGCCCAGTCGAATCGCCTCGCCGGTGAGCTCGGCCCGCGTTACCTCCGCTCCCGCCGCAGCCGAATAGCCCTCGTTAAAGACGAGATAGATGACCTGAAGCACCGCTCCCAGTCGCTCCGGCAATTCCTGCGGCGTCGGCACCTCGTAGGGAATTCGTTCCTCTCGAATCTTTGCCTTGGCGCGCACAATGCGCTGCGCCAGCGTGCGCGGAGTGGTGAGGAAAGCCTTTGCTATCTCCTCGGTGGTCAGCCCGCACACCTCACGCAAGGTGAGCGCAACGCGCGCTTCCGGCGCCAGAGATGGATGACAGCAGGTAAAAATCAGGCGCAAACGGTCGTCTTCTAGAAAATCGTTCTCATTATTATTGGAACTTCCGTCCGAAATCGATTGCGCTTCGAGATAGTGCACAAGCTCGTTTTCCGACGCATCAAATCTTGCCCGTCGGCGCAGAGTGTCAATGGCTTTGAATCGGGCCGTCGAAATCAGCCACGGCCGCGGGTTGCCGGGTACTCCACTGCTTGGCCACAGGCTCAGCGCAGCCGCAAAAGCTTCGTGCATCGCCTCCTCGGCAAGATCAAAATCACCAAGCAAGCGGATCAGAGTCGCCAGGATTCGTCCTGACTCCACGCGATAAAGGGAGTCGAGCAATTCGCGTATCTGGTCGGTCGCACGTTCAGACATGGAATGCTCGGAGGTGACAGGCTCGGACATGACCACGACCTTAGCAAACCAGCTACCCCGAATCAATTCGGCAAAACGGCGGATCGACGCCGGCGGATCGTTGCCTGCAGATCGAGGCCAAGTCCCCAAGTCGTGACTCTAAAATTCGGACAGCTGCGAAGCAGGGGCACGTCAAACTCCGGTGACGATCTGGCCTCCTCCATGTACACTGTGATGCTTCCGGTTCTCCGGCTTCCCCATGCCCACATTTGCCGCGGTTGATATTGGCTCGAACTCGGTCCGGCTGAAAATTGCGCGGCTGCAGGCTGGCCGGGTTCGCGGCCTCCACGAAGACCGCGAAGTCACTCGCCTCGGCGAAGGCGTTTTCAGTTCTGGGTTCCTGAATCCGGAGTCCATGGCTGAAACCATAAAAGTTCTGCGCCGGTTCCATCGCGCTACGCAGCAGATTGTCACCGACAGCGTGCGCGTGGTTGCGACCAGCGCCCTGCGGGATGCGCGCAATTCGCAGGCTTTTCTGGAGTGGGTGCGGTCGGCGACGGGCTGGCGAGTCGAGATCATTTCGGGCGTGGAAGAGGCGCGGTTAATTCATCTGGGATTGGTCTCCAGTCCTCGCGTGGATCGTGCCCCAACGCTCATGATGGATCTCGGCGGAGGTAGTTGCGAATTGACAGTCACACAAGGCGGACACATTCGCGACGCGATCAGCCTCCCTCTGGGTGCGGTTCGACTGAGCAATGAATTTCTGCGGCACGATCCGGTGCGCAAGGGCGAACTGAAGAGGCTGCGTGGATTCGTGGCGCGCGAAGTGAATCGCATCGCGGACCGCATCGCAGTTGCGAAGGTGAAAAACGTGATTGCGACGTCAGGCACGGCGGCGGCCCTGGCGGCGGTTGCCAGCCATCTGCGGCGCGGCGTGGGACGCCAGCGGCCGGTCGTGTCACGCGCAGAAATGAGCCGCATCGCCAAGCGCCTCGCTCGCTTGTCGGTGGAGGAACGCCGCAAAATTGAAGGCATCGGCCCGCGGCGGGCTGAGATCATTGTGGCCGGCGCGACCGTCTATCACGAACTGCTCGACCGCCTGCATCTAAAAAGTTTTCGCTATTCGCCGCTGGGCTTGCGCGACGGAATCCTCGCGCAGATGGCCGCCGACTACGACCGCAGCACGCGCTCCGGCCGGCAGATCGAATCCGAACGATGGGAATCCATTCTAAAAGCAGTCGACCATTATCACGTCGACCGCAAACATGCGTTGAACGTGCGGGACGCGGCCGTGACGCTCTTCACGTCGCTGCGTTCGGTGCATCGGCTGCCGCCGGAATACCTCGAATGGCTCACCGCCGCGGCCATGCTCTACGAAGTGGGCGACTACGTGAATCGCAACGGACATCATCGTCACACTCACTACATTATTTCGAATTCTGAGATTCTGGGGTATACGCCGCAGCAGCGGCGCCTGATCGCGGCAATTGCACGCTATCTGGGCAAGTCGCGGCCGACCGTGGAGGATGGTCCGATGAAAGTCGTGGACCCGGGCGACCGCGCCAACGTGCAGAAGGCGATTCTGTTGCTTCGCCTGGCGCGCGCCTTGAACCTGGGCCGCAGCCGCGGCGTGGAAAAAGTGCGCATTGCCGTGCACTCGGCCGATGTGAAGTTAACGCTGGTGCCTCGGCGGCGCATGGGAGTGGACCTGGAACAGTGGGCGATCGAGAAAGAGTGCGACTATTTCCGCGAGGTATTCGGACGCGAGCTCTCGACGGCCGTGTCGTAAAGCGTGCGCAGAACTTTCGGAGTGACGCACCACTGCAGCGTGCCGGAGGTGCGGCGCATCTCCACCTTAGCGACTGCGCCCTTCTTCAATTCGAGCGAAGCTTCGCAGCCGGAATCGCAGATGATCGCTCCCAGAAACTGGCTCAGATTGGGGTTGTGGCCAACGACCAATATGGCTTCCTGACGGGCATATTTTTCGAGGAGCTTGCGGAAGTCGGCGAGTCCAGCCTCAGGGCGCAATCCGGTGTCGATTTGCAATTTGCCTTCGTAGCCCAACTCGTTGCCGACCAGCGATGCGGTCTGAGTGCAGCGCTTCAGCGGACTGGAAACGATCGCGTCCACCTGAACATCGAGAGCGGCCAGGGCGCGCCCGATGTAGCCGCACTGCTCCATGCCCTCTTTGTCGAGAGCGCGCTTTTCATCTTTCTTCGCGTTAGCGAGATGTTCGCCTGCGCTGGCGTGGCGCAAAAAGTAGAGGATCATGGCAGATTGTCGTTGCTATCGATCATATCGTTCTTATCGTTTCGTCGTTTCGTATCGTATTGTTCTTGTCTCTCGTCCTATCGTTCCCTTCCCGCGAGCACTTTGCGCTGGCGCGCCGGAGGCGGCGTGGGAAGCGCCGCGGGCGCCTTGCCTTCGGCTACGCTCATCAGGAAATCCTGCGCGCTGAAAGATGCCGCTCCCAGCGGCGGACGGCGGTTGCGCGCGCCCTGCAGCGGTTGCCATGCCCGGATGTACGTTGCGTCTTTCAGCAGGATTCGCGCTTTGCGATTGTCGGCTAGATACGCATCGAGAATTTCGCTGTGTACCCGCTGGCGCAGCATCTCATCGCGCAGCGGCACCAGCACTTCGACGCGCTCATAGAGGTTACGCGGCATCCAGTCGGCGCTGCCGATGTAAATTTGCTCGTCGCCGCCGTTTCCGAAGTAATAAATGCGGCTGTGCTCTAGGAATCGCCCCACGATGCTGCGCACGCGGATGTTGTCGCTCACGCCGCGCACACCCGGACGCAGAGCGCAAATGCCGCGGACGATCAAATCGATTTCCACTCCGGCTTGAGAAGCGCGGTACAACGCCTGCACGATATTTTTGTCGAGCAGTGCGTTCATCTTGGCGATGATGCGGGCGGGCTTGCCTTGCTGGGCATGCGCAGCCTCGCGATCAATCAGCGCGATACATTTCTCCGCCAGATCGAGCGGAGCCACCAGCAGAGGATCATAGCTGGGATTCTCCGCATACGCCGTCAGAAAACTGAAAACATCGTGCACGGCGCGCGTGATTTCAGGATTCGCCGTGAACAAACTCAGGTCTGTATAAATGCGCGCCGTGGTCGCGTTGTAATTGCCGGTGCCAATGTGCGCGTAGCTGCGGGTCACGCCGTCGGGATCGCGGCGCACCATGAGTGAAAGTTTGCAATGCGTCTTCAGGCCCACGAGGCCGTGAAAGACCTGCACTCCGGCGTCTTCCATATCGCGGGCCCAGCGAATGTTCGAGGCCTCGTCGAAACGCGCCTTCAACTCGACGACCGCGGTCACTTCCTTTTGCGACGCGGCTTCAATCAGCGACGGCACAATCAGCGAGTGCTCGTTGGTGCGGTAGAGCGTCTGCTTGATGGATAGAACCTTGTCATCTTCCGCCGCCGACTCGATAAACGAAACCACTGCATCGTAGGAGTCATAGGGGTGATGCAGCAGAATGTCGTGCGCGCGCAACTCCTCGAACATGTCCTTCGACTTGGAGGTAAGCCGCAACTCCCGCGGCGAAAAGGGGCGGTCCTTGAGGTCAGGCCGCTTCACCTGCTCATACACATTGAACAGGCGCGAAAGATTTACCGGCCCATTTACCGGAAACACCTGCCAGGGATCGATCTCAAATACGGTGCGCAGGCGATCGATGATCTCGGGATCGGCGTCGGCTTCAATCTCCATGCGCACGGCATCACCCTTGCGCCGGTTATGCAGTTCGGTGCGCACCGACTCCAGCAGGCTGCGGGCCTCTTCTTCCGCCAGATAGAGATTGCTGTTGCGGGTCACGCGAAACGGCGCTGCCGAAACAATGTCATAGCCGTGATACATATGCACGGCATGGTGCGCGACCAGATCGGCGAGGAAAATAAAGTCGTCGGTACCCTCCGACGGCAGCCGCACCAGCCGGGGCAAAGCCCGCGGGACTGAGACCACACCGGTGTAAGTCAGGGCAGAGCGCCGGCGGCGGCGCAACAGGAAACCCAGGCACAACGCTTTGTTGATGACCCGCGGAAACGGATGCGAGGGGTCCACCGTCACCGGCGTCAACAGCGGGTCCAGTTCCTTCTCGCAGTATTCGTCGACAAAGCGCAACGCGGCCGAATCCAACTCGTGCAATCCGAGCACGCGAATTCCGTTCGCCGAGAGCGCTGGGCGCAGGCGGGCGTTCCAGCAGTCGTACTGGTGGTCGACGAATTCGTGGGTCAGTTTGCTCAGCACATCCCGTTTTTCGGTCAGGGTGACGCCGTCGGGGCCGGCTTCGTTGTAGCCGTCTTCAATCTGCTGCATCATGGCGGCCACGCGCACTTCGAAAAACTCATCCAGATTGCTGGCCGAGATGGAGAGAAATTTCAGCCGCTCCAGGAGCGGATTGCCCTCGTCCTCCGCCTCTTCGAGCACACGGCGGTTGAACGCCATCCAGGAGGTGTCACGATTGAGGTAGTACTCCGGATTGTCGAGCGAGACACGAGCCATGGTAGCCGCTCTTTGCCTTATTCGTGGGATTTGTTGCTTGTCGATCGAAGTCCGCCTGATGAACCCCCGACGAAGCCTGGGGGAACTTCAGTATAAAGCATCTCGCGGATGGACGCAGAACGCCGACCCAAGGCCGACACTGGATGGTGCCTCCTGTAACAGTCAGGTCTGCAATAACCAAAAACCGGCACCTGGATAAGTTTCGCACTGTCCAGATGCCGGTGGCTGTTTTTCCTACTGCGCTGCGGATTCCTCCCGCCTACGGCAGGTAGTACCGGAACGACGTGAACACCATCCCGTCGATTCCATGGGGATCGTTGGGTGACGACGAACCGGACCACGCGTTCCGCGTCACGTAGGAGTACTGCACACCGAATTGCACCCGGCCTTTGTTCACTTTCTCCTTGGAGCCGTCGTAGAACTTGTACCAGAAGCCGGCGGTTCCCTCGATCAGCGCGCGAGTATCGGAGGTGCAACTCGAAAGACCGCCGGGAAGGAACCCGCCCGACAACGGTCCGGTCTCGGTGAAGCAGCCGGTGTTGCTGAAGAACGGCGACCCATAGCCGACGTACTTGCCGGAAATGGGATCGTAAGCCGCGGTGCGGCTGGCGTATTCCGCTCCCGCGTTCAGGTAGACATCCACCTTCGGTCCGTGCCATTCGAGAGTGCCCAATCCCTGATAGCCCTTGATCAGAGCGAGCGTTCCGTCGGGTTTGACGGCGGCGTCGGATAGTCCTCCAGCACCGTAGCGGCCCACTCCGCTGCCGCCAAAAACATGCACTCCTAAGTCGAGGCGCTTGCCGATGAACGACCAGCGGCCGTTGGCACCGACGCCGCCGCCATTCTTCGAGCTGTTAAAAGCGTCCGAAGCGTTGGCTTGGCCGGGCGTTAGATCGGTGCCGCAGGGAGTGGTCGAGGTAGAGGAAACATCCTCGCACGGAAAGACCCGGTCGCGGAAGCGGCTGTAGACGCCGAAGAATTCGTAGTGTCCGAAGCCCGGCTCGACCACCAGCTTCGCGATGACGTCCGGCGATGGGTTGAAGGAGTAGTTGGCCGCGTTGGTGCAGGCGTTGATATTGGTGCTCGCGGTGTAGGTGCAAGCCGTGACGGCGCCGTTGTAGACTCCGCCACCCGCTCCGGCCGAACCGAGCAGGTAATTGGCGGCGTTATTGTGAGTGGTGAGCGTTGCCTGGGCGTTTTCCATGGAAACCGCGAACCAGACCTTATTATTGAAGTTCTTGGCCAGACGCAGCCCATACTGCCGAGCCCAACTAAAGCCCACGGTATATGCCGCGTCTATGGTCATGGGTGTTGCTTCGGTACGGTTATCCACGCCATGCTTGGTTTCGGTGGCCAGACTCCACATCTGGCCGCCGGTAACGCTCCATCCGTTATCGAACACGGCCTGGGCAAAGGCTTGCCGCTGGCGGAGCGAGTAGCTGTTGCTCTGGTTGTTGTTAGAGGTGACACCGGCCGACAGGAAGTCAGCTTCCACGTATCCGGATATCTTCGCGCTCGCCAGGCGGCCTTCGGCCAGCATGCTGATTCGGGACTGGCGTCCAGAACCGAAGAATTCTGACGTGGTGCTGGCCGAAGCGCCCGGCATGGTCAGCGAGTTGAAGGGGGTGTTGACATCCGACCCCAAGGCGCGCGAGCGGCGCACAAATTCAGCCGCCATGAAGCCGCCGGGAGTGATGGTAATGCCTTTGTAATGCAGAGCCAGGGGGTCAATGTTGTCATGCACGATCTTCTGCGTATCCTGAACGGCCACGACCGTGTTGGCCATGTTGGTCTTCAGGTCGGTAACATCGCCCTTCAATTCGCCGACCGCCTGCTGTTGCTGAGTGGCTTGCTGCTGGGCCGCATCCGCTTTGGTCGCGGCATCGGTGGCTGCGGCCTGCGCCTGCTGTACCGCCTGATCCTTGTGGTGGAGTTCGTCACGCAGTTGCTGAATCTCCTGCTGCTGTTGCGCCAGGGCCGCCTGTGTTGCCGCCAGCGCATCTTTCAACGCCTGCACATCAGCCGCCGTTATGGCCGCCGACGCAGGCTTCGCCTTCTTGGGTTTGGGTGGAGGGCTGGTTTGCGCAACCAGTCCTGTCGCCAGAAAAAGAATTACCCACAACTTCCATGCAGACTTCATGGTTCTCTCCTTTTTTTTGCAGTGCGATGAATGAAAAATATCTGTTCCCTGCGGGGGCCGATTTGACTTGTTGATTTGATCTGCCTATTTGACCTGCTTATTTAACTTGCTTATTTAACCTGCTTGATGGCGTCCTTCACTTTTGCCGCCACGTTATCCGGCAGCGGCGCGTAGTCGAGAGCGGAGGTCATCTTCTGGCCGTCGGTGACCATCCAGCTCAGAAAGTCGGCCAGAATCTTGCCCTTCGCCGGATCTTTCGACTGAGCCGGAATCAACAGCCAGGTGAAGCTGGAAATGGGATAGGCGTCTTTTCCGGGAGCGTTGGTGATGGACACGCGGAAATCAGCCGGCATCTTAGGAGCCGAAGCGGCTGCCGCGGTCACGCCCTCCAGAGTCGCTTTCAGGAAAACGCCAGCGGCATTTCGCACGCTGCCGTAGGGAATCTTGTTCTGCACCGCGTAGATCAATTCGACATATCCGATCGATCCCGACAACTGGCGGATCATGGAAGCCACACCTTCGTTGTGCAGACCCCCCATTCCGAGCGGCCATTTCACCGAGGTGTCGCTGCCCACCTGGGCCTTCCACTCCGGGCTGATCTTGGAGAGGTAGTCTGTCCAGATGAAGCTGGTTCCGCTGCCGTCGGAACGATGCACGACAATGATGTTCTTATCGGGGAAATTCACTCCCGGGTTGGCCGAGGTGATTGCTTTGTCGTTCCACTTGGTTATCGTGCCCAGGAAAATTCCCGCCAGCGCTTCCGGCGTGAACTTCACTTCCCCGTTCACCCCAGGAATGTTGTAAGCCGGAACCACCGCGCCCAACACCGTGGGAATATTCAGGATCTTGGTTTTGGCATCCTGCAACTGCTTGTCGGTCATGGGCATGTCGCTGGCGCCGAAGTCCACCGTGCCCTCGGTTACCTGGCGAATGCCGCCGCCACTGCCAATCGGTTGATAGTTAACCTGAACGTCGCCGTGGACCTTGTGGTATTCGCTGAACCACTTCGAATACATCGGGTTGGGAAACGTGGCGCCGGCTCCGTTGAGCGTGGTCTGCCCCATGACCGGCAAAGCCAGTAGGACACACACCAACAGCACAGTTTTGCGCATCACTAGATAAGTTCCTCCTCGGGTCTATGACCCCGTTCTATCGGCGGAGTGTTACAGGACGGTTACAAAGTAATAAATTTCTGATGAATGCCCTGATCGGGGCGGATCGGCTTTGTCGTGGAATCTATCCAAAAAAATCCTGCGCATTAAAAATCCTGCGCATTCGCTGAGGGCCGCTAACTATTTTGACCATGCCTGCCGCAGAGGCAAGAGTTCCGCCCTGTAAAATGCTAGTCAGTCCGTGGGTGTATGTATCCTCGGCGCGAGGTTCGAGTTTTTCATGACTGATTCCGCCATACGCTATGCTCCCGGCTGGCCGGGAATTCCGGCGCGCTGGACCTCAAGCGCGAAGACGGGGACTGGTACAGCACTCAACCAGCACAGCAAAGTCTGGTTCACGCTGAGTCACGGCATCCTCAACGAAGTCTACTTCCCGCGCGTGGACCAGGCTTGCACGCGCGACCTGGGATTCATGGTCACCAACGGCCGCGATTTCTTCTCCGAGGAGAAGCGTCACTGCGCCTTTGAGAACCGGCCGTTCGCGCCCGGCGTCCCCGTCTTTGAACTGATCAACGGCTGCAACAGCGGGCGCTATCGCATCCACAAGGAAGTGCTCACCGACCCCTATCGCAACGTGGTTCTGCAGAAGATCCGCTTCGAGCCGTTGCAGGGCACACTCGCCGACTATCACCTTTACGCTCTGCTCTCGCCCCATCTGGCAAACTTCGGATCGGGCAACACCGGCTGGATCGGCGACTATAAAGGCTATCCAATGTTCTTTGCCGAACGTGACGGCACAACGCTGGCGCTCGCATCGTCGGCGCCCTGGAAGAAAGGGTCAGTAGGATTCGTCGGCACATCCGACGGCTGGCAGGACATTTCCCAGCATTTCCAGATGGAATGGGAATACACCCGCGCGGAGAACGGCAACATAGCCTTCACCGGAGAAGTCGATCTAGCCGCCTGCAACGGCGAGTTCCTATTGGCACTCGGGTTCGGGTCGATTTGGAGCGAGGCAGGACAGCAAGCGCGCTCCACGCTATTCGAAGACTACACAGAACTCCGCGAACGCTACGTCTCGCAATGGACGACCTGGCAAACCAAGTTGCTCAAGCTGGATGAGCCGTTGCGGCAGTGCGATCTGTATCGCGCGTCGACCGCCATCCTGCGCACGCACGAGTCGAAGGATTTTCTCGGCGGCATCATCGCCAGCCTCTCGATTCCCTGGGGATTCAACAAAGGCGACGAGGATCTGGGCGGCTACCACTTAGTCTGGCCGCGCGATCTGGTCGAAACGGCGGGCGCATTGCTCGCCGCCGGAGCGGTCGACGACTCGGCGCGTGTTCTGCGCTATCTGGAAACCACGCAGGAGGCCGCGGGCAACTGGGCGCAGAATCTCTGGCTCGACGGACGGCCGTATTGGGGCGGCGTCCAGATGGACGAAACGGCTTTCCCCATCCTGCTGCTCGATCTGCTGCGCCGCGAAGCTCCGGAAGCGCTGGGCAAGCTCGACCGCTGGTGGCCGATGGTGCGCAACGCCGTCAGCTTTATTCTGCGCAACGGTCCCGTGACGCAACAGGATCGCTGGGAAGAAGATGCAGGCTACTCGCCGTTCACCCTGGCCGCCGAGATTTCCGCGCTGCTGGCCGGGGCCGACATCGCAGACCTGACCGGGCACAGCGAACAGGCTTCGACCATGCGCGATACGGCCGATGCCTGGAACGACAACATCGAACGCTGGGTCTACGCCACCGGAGGCGACCTGGCGCAGCAACTTGGGATTGAGGGCTACTACGTACGCATCGCTCCGCCCGACACCGACATCGCCGGGGCCGCTTCGCCCACGCAGGGTTTTGTTCCTATTAAGAATCGTCCGCCGGGAGAAGATGGCGAGCGCGCCTATCACATGATCAGCCCGGACGCTCTGGCGCTGGTGCGCTTTGGCCTGAGAGCAGCGGATGATCCGCGCATTCTGAATACGCTTCGCGCCATCGACGCGCTGCTGGCAGTCGAGTTGCCGCAAGGGCCATGCTGGTATCGCTACAACGGCGACGGCTACGGCGAACACAAAGATGGTTCTGCGTTTGACGGAACCGGCATTGGCCGCCCCTGGCCCTTGCTCGCTGGAGAGCGCGCCCATTACGCTCTCGCCGCCGGGCACCGCGACGAGGCCGACGCCCTGCTCACCGTCATCGAAAATTCGACTGCAGGGCCGAGCCGCGCCCTTCCCGAACAAGTCTGGGACTCCGCCGATATTCCCGCCTTCGAACTTTTCCGCGGCAAGCCCACCGGTTCGGCCTGCCCGCTCGTCTGGGCCCACTCGGAGTACATCAAGCTGCGGCGTTCAATTCGCGACAACAAAATTTTCGACCAGCCGCCGCAGACCGTGAAGCGCTACTTGGTTGACAAACATGTGCGGCAGATCTTCGGCTGGAGGTTCAACAACAAAACCCGCACTGTCCCGCGCAACAAGACGCTGCGCATCGTGCTGCTCACGGCTGGCCGCGTGCACTGGAGCGTAGACGGCTGGAACACGGCGCACGACACCGATGCCCGCGACACCGGTCTCGGCATCTACACCCTCGATCTGCCGACCGCATCGCTCCCGGCCGGAGCGCAGGCGGTCTTCACGTTTTTCTGGCCGAAGGAAAATCGCTGGGAAGGTACGGACTTTACGGTCACGGTCGAGAACGCCTAGAACGGGCAGTTGACTTGAATGGCGAAGTGAAGACATCTCAATTGGTGGGTCGGGCATCGCACCAACCTAATTGCCAGAATGAAGGGACACCACGTGGCTCGCTACCTGTTCTGCCTTCTTGTTGTGCTGCTGTTCGCCGGTTTATCTGCCGCGCAGTCCTCCGATCACGTCGAGGTCTTCGGAGGCTATTCCTATGTGAACCCGGATTTCACCTCCTCGGTCTCCAAAGGTGTATCGGGTTGGGACTTATCGGCGACCGCCAACATCGTTCGCTACGCAGGGATCGTGGCTGACTTTTCGGGCTTCTCTCCGGCCGGCGCCAACCCGTGCTCCGCTTGTAGCAGCGGTCCATTCGCCACCTATCACACATTTTCGGGCGGACCCCAGGTCTCCATCGGCATCGGAAGAATAAAGCCGTTTGCCCATTTTCTGATAGGGACAACCTGGGGTAGCTTCACCCATGTGGATTCTCAATTTGGGGGTAATTTCAGCGACTTTACCTATGGCGCCGGTGGCGGAGTTGACCTCAGGCTCGATCGATGGTTTGCACTTCGTGGGCAGGCAGATTGGCTGCGCATCAGCTTTCAGGGTTCAAGCAACGTGGCTCGCGTTTCGACCGGAGTTGTGTTTCGCTTCTGAATCTAAGGACGCGGTAATGCGGGCCGGTCTGCGCTTTCTCCGGTCGCCCCTGATCGCCGCTTACTTCCACCGATCCCCGCGCTTCAGCACGTACTGCGCGAACACATAGCGCCAGGGGATCAGCGGGATAAAGATAACCACCATCGCGACCGCTTTTATATCTTCCGCCGCCGCCGCAGTGACCTGGTGGGCGGACCACATCGGCAACGCAAAGGCGACGAGATAGACCGCCTTCCAGGTCAATTCGAATAACAATACCGGCAACATTTGCACTGGATATCTCAGTCCCAATGCTGCGATCGCACCCAGACCCGCCAGCAACGCAACTCGAATCCCTGCCGCTGCCGCAAACTCGTTTGTGTGGTGAAGCACGGCAGGCCAGACAAACACACCGAGCCCCGCGGCCATAATCAAATAGGAGGCGCGCAACGTGTACAAGCGAAACAGCGAGACTTCAGATTCCATGGGAGGTACGCTGGCATGTGATGTCACAATTCCGCCTTACTCCACGCTGGTGTAGCACAACTCGACCACCGTGCAATCGTCGCTCAGTGGATTGCCGGCGCAGAATTCCGTGACGGAGGAAAAAATTCCTTCGAGCGTGGGAGACTTGGCTGCGGCCGCTTCCAGGCGAAAGTCTTCGTAGAAATCGCCCATGGCATTTTCCGCCTCGGTAACGCCGTCGGTGACGAGAATGAAGCGGTCGCCCGACTTCATCTGACATTTCGCGCTTTCAAAAGTCGCGTCGGCCAGCAGCCCCACCGGAACATTCCCATGCGGAGGACGCATGACTTCTCCAGCACACACCAGGAGCGGCGGCACGTGGCCGCAATTTACATATTCGAGTTCGCCGTCGCGGCGCAGGCGCACCAGCAGGACGGTCGCATATTTTTCGCCGACCAGTTTCTCGGTGAAGAAGCGATTGACGGCCGACACTACATCGAGCAGAGGCACACCGGCGCTCAGGTGCGAATAGATCATTCCCTGCAGCGTGGAAGCCAGCAGCGCCGCCGAAACTCCCTTGCCGCTGACGTCGGCCAGCACAACCGCCAGACCTTCCTTGGTATTGACCGCGTCAAAGAAATCTCCACCAATTTCTTTACAAGACAGGTTCTTGCCGCGCAGCTTGGCGAACGGCACTTCGGGAATCTTCACCTGCATCAGGCGTTGCTGAATGCTGGCCGCGATGCTCAGCTCTTGTTGATAGCGCCGCGCTTCTTCTTCGGCCTGCACCAGGCGCGCATTCTCGATGAGCGACGCCGCTTCGGTCGCGATCACGTGAAGAATGTCTTTGCTCACGCCGGCAATATCGCGCGAGGCAAATCGCGAATCGACATACAGAACTCCCATGGCCTCGGCCGCGGTCGCGGCGTGTAGAGGAGTTTGCGCGTCACGCGTCGACTGCACCACCATCTTGCGCAAAGGTATGCACACGACGGTTCGAAGATCATAGGCCACAACGCTTTGACGACCCGCCAAATCGAGCGACTGGCTGGTATCGGTCTCAAGGAATTCGGAATTCGACCGCAGCGATTCTTCGAGGATCGAATGTGAAATCGTCTTGTCATCGAGCAGCGGTTCTTTTTTCGAGTTGCGCCCGGCAGACAGCCGAAGCTTGCCGTCCTCGTCCTTGAGAAAAACATAGGCGCGTTCGGCCCGCGTCAGTTGCAGCGTGACGTCGAGCATGGTCATCAGAATCTCGTCGAGTACGCCTGCCGTGTTCAGCTTGCGCGCGGCTTCGAGAAACAGCGTGAGCTTTTCGAGGTCGGTGGCTTCCTGCTTGATCTGAATGCCGGAAATCTGGCTGAGAAATTCGCGCGCCGTGTTGGAAGTGGCGTGCGCCGGATTGAACAGGATGTAGGCCGAATCGCGCGCCCCAAACTCCAGCCGATCGCCACGCTCCAGTTTCTGCCGGTTGATGCGCTCTCCGTTGACGAACGTGCCGTGCTTGCTGCCCAGATCGACGAGAAAGAACTCCTGGCCCTCCTGCATGATCTGCGCATGGTCGCGCGAGACGCGCGGGTCGGCGATAACCAGATCTTTATCCACTTTCCGTCCCACGGTGAACGGAGTGCGGTTGAGAACGATGTTCTTCTGCTCGCTGCCCTGCACGAACACCAGGGCGGGAAACACACCGGAGCCAGAACTGTGATGACTGATTGCGGTTAGGGCCATGTATGATAATTCGTCGTTGGTAGATGGTCGATCGTCAACGCTTGATCGTCGACGATCGATTTACGTAACGCGCCGTTCGCCTTCGCCGAGGCGACTGGCGCGCTGATGAAGCCGTATCTCTTGCCGCGCTATTACTTGCTGCTTCAGACTACTCTGCTGGCGCGCTGTCCCGCAAGAGACCAGGCTGGCTCGTCCACGTCTTCAGCAGCGCCAACCCCAGCATCAATCCGAAGATAAAGACGGGCAGCATGAAGTTGGAGTAAAACGGCATCGACCAAAGCTGCTGCCGGAGTTGAGGCGTGAGCCAGTAGTAAGCCAGACTCAAGCCCACCGTAGTAATCCACGGCCAGGCCAGCAGAATCCCACCCACCGCGCGAGCCACCCGGATCGCCGGCAGGATTGGCGCACCTGAACTCTCGCTCCACAACAATGCCAGAATCGCCGGCGCCAGCAGCACTTGATTATATGGAGCGAACATAGGAACGATGACCACGGTGAGGGCCGCTACCAGAGCGAAAGCTCGTCCAAAGGCCGGGTCGTTGGCGGGTTCCCGCCGCAACGGCCAGATGCTGAACGCACAGGCAACCACGCTCGCGGCTTCCAGAATCCGACCTGCAATGGAACCGAATGACCAAACCAGCACAGATTGATTTTGGGTGTACTGATGGTATTGGCCAACGGCCGCGATGAACATGCCCCACCAACCAGGCAGCATCAGTTCTGCTCCGCCCAGCAGAAGCAGCATGACCAAGCCAAAACCGAATACGAAGAGCCGCCTCGACCGCCAGTCACTTCCGGCCCACAGCAACAGCCACACGACCAGCGGCCACGCCAGTTGCGGTTTAATGGTCGCCAGCGCCAGCAACGCTCCCGCGCAGAAAAACCATCCGCCCGCCAGACATGCGCCACAGGCGGCAAGCAATGCTGCGACCAGCAAACTCAGTTGCTGCAACTTGATTCCCTGCACCATGGGCAGCCAGCCGAGGATGAGAACGATCAAAATCGCCGTTGTTCCCGATCTCGCTTGCAATGACGGCTTCCAACCGAGAACGCGCAGCCAGAGCAGAACGCTGGCCGCTGCCAGCCCGACCAGCAGCCAGCGGAAGCCAATCTGCACCGTATCGAATGGAAGTTCAATGGTGGGCGCGAGAAGAAACACTACATAAACTGGATAGGCAAACCCCTGCTGGTCCCTAGGATCGTCGGGGCGCTGGGGATCGAGTTCCCTTCCGTAGTACCCCTGCTGAATCTCGCGTGTGACTTCTTCACTGTAAGGATTGCGTCCGTGCCGGAGCAGTTCGCGCGCCCCGAGCCAGCGCGGATAGAGGTCCGACAAATTGCCGCGGGGCCGGTCGTGCGCCGCGGCGTCGGCAATCTGCTGTGCTCGGAGAATGTGGTTCATGTAGAACCAGGTACTCGCCGAAGCTGCGGCGGCTAGCGCAAATGCGACGATGAAGGATGGACGCTTCGGCAAAGCAGAGTTCTCTTCCTCGAACCGGTGATCTCTCAAAGCACTCCGGATGAATTCGCTTCATGTTACAACTGTGTGAGTAAAACAGTTCATGCGATGGCGCATCGCAGTCTCGGCCGCGATTGGGATTGTCAGTGGCACATTTTGCTGGTTCCTGATGATGCGTGTCCACCAGGATGCGGCCGACTTCCGCTGGGCGATCCATCTAGCCGAGCGCTTGGTCAACGGGCAGAATCCCTACGACACGCCGTTCGAACAATATCCGCTCACCGCTGCGTTTTTCGCGCTTCCCTTTCTGCGCCTGACGCCGGAGGTCGCGGCTGGGATGTTCTGGGGAATCAGTTCGTCTCTCTTGGCCTTCGGTCTGACCCGCCACGGCTACGGCAAACTGTTGATCTTCTTCGCCTATCCCTACTGGGCGGGAATTCTCACCGTACAATGGTCGCCCATCATCGCCGCGAGCGCGTTCTTCCCGCTGCTCCTGCCTGTCACCATGGCGAAACCACAGATTGGCCTCCCCGTATTCCTGACGCGGATGAGTCTTCGCGGAGTCGCAGCCTGCGCCCTCCTGGCGGCTCTGAGCCTCGTTGTGATGCCGAGCTGGCCCAGACTGTGGTTGCGACAGCTCGGCAACTACGACCACTTCATTCCGCTTCTCGTTCTTCCCGGGCCGCTGTTGTTGCTCGCGCTGCTCCGTTACCGGGACCGCGACGCTCGGCTCGTGATGCTGGCCGCGCTGATGCCGCAGCGCTGGTTCTTCGACAGCTTTATCCTCTGGCTGATTCCCCAATCGCGACGCGAGATCGTCTGGACCGTATTCTTCAGCTGGGGAGCTGGCCTCTGGCGCTGGTATCACATTCCTCACAGCTTCACGGAAGTCGGCCGCTGGACCGTAGCCTTTCTATATCTACCTATGCTGGCCGTCGTACTCCTGCGTAAGCAACAACCCCCTACCGAAAAAATGCCGCCTGCATCGGGCGCGGTTTGACAACGAGTCGAGTTAGGCCGGCCATCGCCCTCATGTTCATCACAGCGTTTTCTTAGTGCGCCGCTTCAAACAACACAACTCGCAGCCGCGCCTGGAATACATGGGTTGAAAAGATCGTGCCCACGACGAACAGCCAAGGTACAGCCGGGTTCATCCAGGCCACCGCCAGGCCCCACCGCAGCAGAATCACCCATCCCAACATCAGACCAACCCCAGTAAGGAACGCGACAATCCTCCGCGGATTGGAGATGGAGACATTGAGGGCGCAGGCGGCCTGGATCATCAATGCAAACGGGAAGGCCGCGACCAGATCGACAAAATAGTGCTCCCCAAGGCCAAGAGTAGCGAACACGGTGCCAACGAAAAAAATCGCCATGGCGAGCCGCGCCCCCAGCGACAGACGTTCCGAATACCACAGCGTGAGCAATGCCCACCCGAGGTGCAACGACGGAAACGCATTGCGCGCGCCTCCCTCCAACAGAGGTTGGAGCGGCAACTGTTTCAGTTGTTGGGTTGACAGCATTTCGAAGGGATACTTTCCTCCCATGAGGCAGCCGGGACCGCAGCCCGGGATCAGGTTATAGAACACCACCCCCGCCGGCCCGGCGATGACAAATGCCAGAAAAGCAATCATCGCCAAGGTTCGGTCGCGAACCAGCAATCGCGCGTACGTAAACATGATCGCGAGCGGGAGCAGGTAGTAGACGCCAACCGTGATCCGCGTGAGCAAGTGCGAAGCCAATACGATTTGCCCTACTTTAAAACTCAGTTGCACCCCGAGACTTTGATCGAAGCTATAGAGAAACATATCGAGCGTTTTGGGATGGAGCCGGAACGTGAGCGCCAGCGGCCCGGAACTGAAATATCCAAGCAGCAGGAACAGCAGTGGCGGCACGATCGAATCCTGCAGTAACTGCCGGTCCTTCTCGCTGCTCCAGATTCTTCGGACTGTCAGGAGCGATAAACTGCTGAGTCCAAGCAACGCGGAAGCAGGCAGCCACTTGAGCGGAACCTTCAGAATGGATAACTGCAAGCACTCAAGAACCAGCCCCACACCCAGAACCTGCGGGAACTCGCGCAGCGGACGAACCGAGAGAAAGACAATCGTGCAGCCAGCCACGGTAAGCGAAAAGAAGATGTTGTTTGTGAGCTGATCGTAAAAATTGCGGCTCAGCGTCAGGGCAAACACAACCGCCAATGCAATGGTCAGCGCAACCGCCTGCAGCCGGCGATCCGCGATCTGTTTGGGGTGAAAACTTGGCGTTGAAGCCTCCATTGCTGTCCTTTAACCTAAACTTCTAAGCTAATCTTCCTCATTCCGAATAAAATCTTGGCCCCAAGCTCTCTGACCTCGCGATTTAAGCTCCCCGCCAACGCCAACGAAACACAGCAGCACGGCCAAACCCAGCCAAGCGAGCCGGTCATATCGCATGAGAAGAACAAGTTGCAGAGGCGAGAAAAGCAGGCCAGCCAATCCCGCGCTTATTGCTACACCCGGCCATGAGGACACACGGATTTTGCTTCCGAGTTGTCCCACGAGCAGCAGCACGGGAAGCGCCAGCACGCAAAGATCATGCACCAACGCGTGATAACTCACTAAAACACACGCGAATACCGCAACGCAAAACTTCAGATCACTCGTGCTGTCGTCCGGCAGGCCCCTGGCCGGTATGTCAGAGACCCACGCGGCCACAAGGACCAATACAACTGACAACGAAATAACCAGTAAGTCGAAATACCGGTGATTGCCTGCAATGAGGTAGAGAAATCCCCGCAGGTTTGGCATGTCAGATGGATTGATGGCTCCTCCTGCCATGGTCTTCTCGAGGCCCAGGACGTAATGGGGATAGGAAATGATTTCCTGCGTCCCGACAGCGACGACCGACACCGCGACCAGGATCACGCTCACGCCCAGGAATCCGGTCAAAATTCTTTTTCTCCCTTGGGCCGTCTTCTCTTGAATGAGCATCAGCAGGAGAAAAAGCAGCACCAGATGAAACTTGAACATCCCGCAGGCGAGCCAGGCGCCAGCGGAAGCCAGGCGTTTCTTCTTCCATGCCACAAACACCAAACTATAGAGAAATAAGAGCAGGATGGCATCCTGTCCCTGAAGAAGCGCGAAGAAAATTGGAAAGAAAGCGAGGCTCACGGCTGTGACTGTCCATGCTGGCGCTGGCCAATCTCTTAACACGGGCACATGCGGCCGAAGCAGGATTGGCAGAGCGGTCAGCATTGCCAGGTTGACGAGGCCCCACAGCAAATACGCCAATCGATACGGGAAATAGGCAAACGGGACGAATAAGACTGCCTCGAACGGGGGGTGGTTAAACGGCAGCGCTCCCAGGCGGGTCGCCACCTGCGGCGCGAACGCCCTCTGCACCTGAAACTGCACGCCATTGTCGTAAAGCGTGTGGCCCATACCCTGACGAACGATGGTCCCGGCAGTGTAGTAGATTGTGAAGTCCGGATACCCTTTCAAAATCAGGTCTCTGGCATTCCAAACCACCAGCAAATGAATCAGGAGTACGCTCGCCACGTAGAGCCTGCTGACCGGTCTAAGCTTGCCGAGCTTCATTCGCGAGAGTTTCATATCGCCAGAGTTTCAGCGACGCTATGAGGACGGGACGATCTTACCTCAGGGCCTGCCGACCGAGAGGTTTAGCGTTTCCGGCTTAACGTCTCCGGCTTAGGACCTCAGAAGAAGCTAAAACGAAGGCACCCCGGCGGTAATCTCTTTTTGCCTGGTATGCAAGAAATTACGACCTTTCGGCCATGTTGCAAGGTATGATTAGCCAAGTCGAGTGGGCAAATCTGAGACGCTTCAGTCATGAGTTCTGAGGGTGGATTCCGCTTGATTAACGAAAAAGCGAAAAGAGGTATGCATATGCAGCTTGCACGCAGATTATGGTGCGAACAGGAAGGACAGGATATCGCGGAGTATGCGGTTATGCTGGCCGTGATTCTGGTCATCGTCGTGGGAACCATTCAGCTGATCGGGTCCAGCGCCAATACCGTGTTCTCCTCTGTCGCCAGTTCCATCCAGTAATAAGCAAAACGCAGGAAACAAAGTTAGGGGCGACGCACAAGAAGCGCTGGCACTCGGATTGCGTCAGCGGAAGTCTGACTGGTTAAGGGAGCAGCATGAACCGCACACGCTTGTTGATGATCGGAGTTCTGGCACTCGCGCTTGGCTTCCTGGCAAGTGTGTATGTCTACAAGAACTTGCAATCGAAAACCGGTTCCGCCGACGCTGGCGTCGACGTGATTGTGGCGGCGGACGATCTGCAGGTCGGCGCGAGAGTGGAAGAGCGCGATATAAAAGTGATCCGGATTCCGGGCGCCGATCTGCCGCCCAGTGCGCCGCGGAAACGGGCGGACGTTTTAGGCCACGGCGTGATCGTGCCCATTTCCAAAGGCGAATTCATCCTGCCCAACCGGCTGGCCGGCGAGAATGCCGGGTCTGGATTGCCTTCACTGATCCCTCCCGGCATGCGGGCGGTTTCTGTAAGAGTGAATGAAGTCGTATCCGTGGCCGGATTCGTGACGCCGGGTACTCGCGTGGATGTGCTGCTGACGGGAACACCAGGCGCGGCAAGCGAAGAGCAGACAACCACCGTTCTGCAGAACGTGGCGGTGCTGGCCTCGGGCCACACCTTGGAACGGACGGCCACGGGCGAGGCCCAGAATACGGCCGTCATCACACTTCTGGTTTCGCCCGACGATGCTCAGCGGCTCACCCTTGCCAGTTCTGAAGGACATATTCAACTCGCGCTGCGCAACCCGCTCGACACCCGGCAGGACGAAGTCGCGTCCTCCAATTCCCGCGGCCTCTACAGGGGATCTTTCGCACCCGTGACCACGCCCGTCGTTCACCACACTGTGACCAAGACCGTGCCGCCGCTGGTTGCTCCACCGGTGTCGACCGGCATCAGTGTTGAGGTTTACCAGGGTGACAAGAAACCAGAAGTCGTGAAATGCTCGGAGGAAAATTGCGGCACGAATTGAGTGCAATTAAATCGAATTCGATCTTCCAAACTGAACCAAGCTTTACTCGTTTCCTCACAGGGAGAGGAATCTGAAAATGAAAGTTCGCTCGTCTTTGCCTTGGGTTCCGGTGTTCGCTGCTCTGGTGTTCGCCGGCTTAGTCCTGCCCGCATTTTCAGAAATTCTGCGACAGTCGGATACTCCGAATCAGATTCCCCCACCCATCGGCACCCAGACTACAACGCTTCCTGCTGCGCAGTCCCAACCCGAGGGATCCGCGCCTTTGCGGGTCATGGTGGGCAAGTCGCTGCTCATCAACACGACCGAGCGGCTCAGTCGTATTTCCGTAACCGACGGAGCCATTGCCTCACCGCAGGTCATCACACCGACCCAGATCTTAGTTCACGGCAAATCTCCAGGGGAGGTTTCGCTCATCATCTGGGATGAAGTGGGTCGCACGCGCAGCTTCGATCTTCGCGTCGATGTGGACGTCAGCGCCTGCGCCGAAGAAGAACATCGCGTCTTCCCCGACGAACAAATCACCGTCAGCCCGTCGCGGGCGGCGATTGTGCTCTCCGGGCATGTTTCCACCGAAGACGTGGCCAAGCGCGCGGGAGAACTCGCCAGCGCCTATTCTCCGAAAGTCGTGAACGTGCTTACTTTCGGGCCGGTCGGCGCGCAGGAGGTTTTGCTGCAGGTGAAGTTCGCGGAAGTCGACCGCACCGCGATGACCCAGATGGGAATCAATTTCGTATCGACGGGAGCGGGCAACACCATCGGCACGGTGACGACGGGACAGTTCGGCGGCTTCGGGCCGCAGACCCTGGGCCAGCCTCCAACGACTACGGTAACCAACGGCGTTGTAACCACGACCTCGACCGCCACGCAGTCCATTAACAATGTCCTGAACCTGTTCCTGTTCCGTTCCGACATCAATCTCGGCGCGGTCGTTGAGGCACTGGAGTCCAAGAACATCCTGCAGATTCTGGCCGAGCCCAATCTGATTGCAGTCAACGGCAAAGAAGCCAGCTTTCTCGCCGGAGGCCAATTTCCTTTCCCCATCGTGCAGCCCGGCCAGGGCTTCGCCGCGGTAACCATTTCGTTCAAGGAATTCGGCGTGCGGCTGCAGTTCACTCCGGTCATCATGCCGAACGGCAATATTCACCTGAAGGTCGCGCCTGAAGTCAGCACGCTCGACTTCGCCGATGCGCTGACCATCTCGGGCTTTACGATCCCGGCTTTGAGCACGCGCAAAGCCGAAACTGAATTTGAATTGCAGGATGGACAGAGCTTCGTGATTGCGGGCCTGATGGACAACCGGGTGACCGACATTTACAACAAGATTCCCGGGCTCGGTGACATTCCGATCCTGGGGAATTTCTTCCGCAGCAAGAGCTTGCAAAAAAGCAATTCGGAATTGATGGTCTTGTGCACGGTGCACCGCATTTCTCCCAACGCGGAGCAGCCTCCCCTGCCCAAGAATCCGAAGCCGTTTATTGACGACGGCAAGTTCGATAAGAGCAAGTAGGCGGCCGAAGTTTCGAAGTGAAGTTTCGAAGTGAAGTCTCAAAGTGAAGTTTCGCAGGAAGTCTTAGCAGCGCAGTTTGCAGGGTTGTTATGCCAGAACTATCAGTCGTCATTGTCGCCGCGGATAACGAGCAGCGCGCGGTGCTGCAGGTTCTCGTCGATGGCACCAGTGTGGCGCGCACGGTCCACACGTGCGCCAGTTTTCCGGTGGCGACCTCTGACCCTGTAGCGCGGCGGGTACGCGCCGCAAATCCCGACGTAACTCTAGTCGACATTCCCGCCGACAATCCTCCTCTGGCTCTGCGCTCGATTGAGCTTCTGCACGAGGAAATGCCCGACGCCGCCATTTTCGCCATCGGCAATCTGAATCAGCCGCAGGTGATCGTCAATGCCATGCGCGCGGGAGCGCGTGAATTCATCGAACGGCCCACAAACACCACCGATCTGATCGACGCCTTTGTGCGCCTGCAGGCCGCGCAACGCCGGGGACGGCAGGAAGGCATTCGCGGCAAGGTATTCTCGGTTATCAATGCCAAGGGCGGAAATGGCGCGACCACCGTGGCCGTGAATCTGGCGCTGGCTTTGCAGGCCGCCTATGGACAAACGGCGCTGGTGGACATGGCTCCGCTCGGCCACGCCGCGCTGCACATGAATCTCAAGCCGGTCTTCAATGTGGCCGACGCCACGCGCAATCTTCACCGCATGGACGCTTCCCTGCTCGAAAGCTTCATGACGCGTCATAACGGCGGTCTGCAATTGCTGGCCGGAACCAACGTGCCCGCGGCCGTGGATCCTTCAACCGCAGAGTTCGTAAAGCTTTTCGACATGCTGGTAACGCATTACCGTTATGTAGTGGTTGACTGTTCGTCGCGCTTTGACGCGGCCAGCCGTCTGGTCGCCAGCCTTTCGGAAATCGTTCTTCTGGTCGCCTGCAGCGATGTGGCTTCCCTGTGGAGCGCGGCCCGGGTGCAGCAGTATTTGGGCGAGACTGGGAGCCGCGAGCGCGTCCGCCTGGTGCTGAATCGCTTTCGCAAGGTCGCGGGCTTTAGTGAAGCCGACGCCGAGGCTGCGGTCGGCGCTAAACTGTTGTGGCGGATCCCGAACCAGTATTTCGCCATATCCGGAGCGATCGACCGGGGCACGCCGGTAATGGACCAGCGAAGTTCCGAGATCGCCCGCTGTTTCGCCGGGCTGGCCCAGGAGCTAACCCGCAATGACGCTGAGGTAAAGCGGGCAACGTGGTCGCTGTTCAAGTCGGTTTAGGAATTTGGGGCACAGACTTTAGGACATAATGGCCAATCTTCAATCCTTCGAGCGCACCGATTACCAGCAGGTCAAAGCCGATCTGCATCGCAAGATCCTCGATCGCCTCGACCTAGAAAAACTGGGCAAGACCTCGGGTGACTCGGCGCGCGACGAAGTGCTGATCGTCATCCGCAACGCGGTCAACGGCGAAGTCGTGCCGCTCAGTTTTGCCGAGCGGGAACGCCTCTCGCGGGAAATTCTCGACGAAATTTTCGGCCTCGGCCCGCTGGAGCCGCTGCTGAAAGACCACACCATTTCCGACATTCTGGTCAACAAATTCGACCGCGTCTACATTGAGCGCGCGGGCAAACTCGAACTCACTGGATTGTCCTTCAAGGACAATACCCACCTCATGCAGATCATCGAGCGCATCGTATCGCGCGTGGGGCGCCGGGTCGACGAATCGTCTCCCATGGTCGATGCCCGCCTGGCCGACGGATCGCGCGTCAACGCCATCATTCCGCCGCTGGCCATCGACGGGCCGTGCCTTTCCATCCGGCGTTTTGGACGCGAGCCGGTCACCGCGCGCCAGATGCTGGAGAATCAAACCCTCACCGAGTCGATGCTCGAATTGCTTTCGGCCATGGTGAAGGGTCGTCTGAACATTCTGGTTTCGGGCGGAACGGGCGCTGGCAAAACGACTCTTCTGAATGTTCTTTCCGGATACATTCCCAACTCCGACCGCATCGTGACCATCGAAGATGCCGCCGAACTGCAGCTTAAGCAGGAGCACATTGTCCGCCTGGAAACGCGCCCGCCCAACATCGAAGGCAAGGGCGCCGTGCGGCAGCGGCAACTCGTCATCAACAGCTTGCGTATGCGTCCCGACCGCATCGTAGTGGGCGAGGTCCGTGGCGAGGAAGCCTTCGACATGTTGCAGGCCATGAACACGGGCCACGAAGGGTCGCTCACCACCGTCCACGCCAACTCCCCGCGCGATGCCATGGCCCGCGTGGAAAATATGGTTTCGATGGCGAATCTCAACATTCCCGAGCGCGCGGTGCGCCACCAAATCGCGTCCGCCGTGCATGCCGTGGTTCAGATCGCTCGTCTCTCGGACGGCACGCGAAAGGTTATGACGGTCTCTGAAGTTACGGGAATGGACGATGGCGCCATCGCGATGCAGGACATTTTTAGTTTTGACCGCACCGGCGTCGATGAGAACGGCAAGGTTCGCGGTGTATTCCGTGCGACTGGAGTGCGGCCGCAGTTCGCCGAACGGCTGGCGACCGGTGGATCCCGCCTGCGGCCGGCGCTGTTTGAATCGAAAACTGAGGTCTGAGTACTGACATGCCTTCAGCTTTAATCGCGCTTCTCGTGTTCGTGGTGGTCGCGCTCGCGGCTTTTGCCGCGGGTTCGCTTTTCGACCAGCGCAACGCCCGCGCCCGGCTCATCAAGGAACGCCTGGCCAACGAGCGCAAGGCACCCGAACTGGCCGCCGAGGAAGAACTCGCGCTGCTGCGGGACGAGCAACTGAGCGAGATTCCGGCTCTCGACATCCTGTTGCGACGGTCCGCGCGGGTTACCGAGATCCAAAAAATGCTGGCGCAGGCGGGGATGTCGCTACGCGCCGGAAACTTTCTGGGGATGTCGGCGCTGGCCGGAATCGTCGCCACCTTCGCGGCGTATGTTTTCACCAAGCGTTTGGAAGCCGCATGGGTGGGGATGCTGTTGGGCTTCGCGCTTCCGTATGGGTATGTTTCGTACCGGCGCAACAAACGCTTCGAGAAATTCGAAGAACTCTTCCCGGAGGCAATCGATACCCTGGCGCGCGCGGTTCGCGCCGGACACGCCTTCACTACCGCCATCGAAATGATTACCGACGAAGTGGCCGAGCCCGTCTCCGGCGAGTTTCGGCAACTCTTTGAAGAGCAAAAATTTGGCATGCCGGTGCGCGATGCTCTCATCAATCTCACCGAGCGCATGCCCCTGGTCGACGTAAAGTTCTTCGTCACGGCCGTCATGCTGCAGCGCGAGACCGGCGGCAACCTGGCGGAGATTCTAGACAATTTGTCGTATGTGATCCGCGAGCGTTTTAAGATCCAGCGCCAGGTCCGCGTCTACACTGCCCAGGGACGACTCACGATGGCGCTGCTGATGGGGATGCCACCGATCATTGTCACCGTGATGCTGGTGCTCAATCCCAGCTTCATTCAACCCCTATTCTCGGATCCGATAGGACACACGCTGCTGGTCGCCGGGATTACGCTGCAAACGATCGGATATTTTGTGATCCGCAAGATCATTCGGATCCAGGTTTAAGAAGAGCAGGTTTGATGGAGCAGGTTTGATGGAGCAGGTTTGATGGAGCAAGTTTAGTTAAAGCAGGTTTAGGTATAGTCATGCTGCCTCTGATCTTGGTCGTTGTCGTCTTCGTTACGGTGGTGATGGCGGTCTTCGCCTTCGGAGCGGCGGTGTTGAGCCCCAGTTCCGTGCTGGGCGCCCGCCTGCGTGCGCTGGGCGGACAGCAGCAGCAGCAAACGGAAAACAAGCCTGCCATGCGGGAACGCATCGAGCAGGCGCTCGATCCCATCAGCAAAGCCATTCCGCTTTCCCCGGCGGACGTATCGCGCACCCGCGCCTGGCTGATCCAGGCGGGATTCCGCGATGCCATCGATGTTAACTACTATTTCGGTGCGCGCATTCTGATGGCTGCGGCGAGCTTTGCCGGAGTCGTGATATTTTCCGGCTTCGACAATCTCTTCCTTTTGGTTGGCATCCCGGGCCTCGGTTTTTTCCTGCCGCGCTTCATCCTGAAGCGCATGATTAAAGACCGGCAGCAGCGCATTCGCCTCGGCCTGCCCGATGCCCTCGACCTCACCGTGATTTGCGTGGAGGCCGGCCTCGCGCTCGATCAAGCATTGATGCGCGTCGGCCAGGATCTGCACCACGCCCACCCCGATCTCAGCGACGAGTTTCATCTGGTAAACCTCGAAATGCGGGCCGGCAAGCCGCGCGCGGAAGCCCTCCGTAACTTGGTGGACCGCACTGGGGTTGACGATATCCGCTCCCTGGTTGGTACACTGATTCAAACTGATCGCTTTGGCACCAGCGTCGCCCAAGCCCTTCGCGTTCATTCCGACTCCCTCCGCACGGAACGGCGGCAAAGAGCCGAAGAACAAGCTGCAAAGACCACCATCAAGATGGTCCCCCCACTGGTGATATTTGTTCTGCCTTCGATCATTTTTGTCACGATCGGTCCGGCAGTCATCGAGCTGATCCGGCAACTGGGGCCGGTTTCGGGCGGCAAGTAAGAAGGCCGCTCAAACCACGACCCGCAATTGGGGAGCATTCGCATTTATGGCGGGTTTTTCTTCGCAGGGACAAGCCTTCAATCAAACCCGCCAGGCCTACCTCGCCACGTCCTTGTCAGTTGCCGATACGCACTGGACCCGCCTGCGCGGCCTGCTCGGCCTTCGATCGAGTGACTTCCGTAATGGCTCTGGCCTCTGGATTGTCCCCTGCCATGGCGTTCATACTCTGGGGATGGGATTCCCCATCGACGTGGTTTATCTGGATCAGACGATGACGGTAATCCATATCCAGCGCGACTTGCAGCCCTGGCGCTTCGCCCCGATCCGCGCGCAAGCCGCGTCCGTGCTGGAACTACCGTGTCGCACCGCGGCTGAAACGGGAACCGCGGTAGGCGATAAAATTGAAATCAGAATTGGAGAAGTAACGATAGAAGCAACAACGGCCGGAGAAAGAACGATCGAAGCAATACCGATTCAAGAAACAACGATCGAAAAGGATTCCAGAGTACCGCCCTTGTGAGTACGACTCTCCAACTCGAAGAGCCCGTCCGCCCGAAGGATGACCTTCAGGACGCGCCCAAGCTGCTGGTCGAATGGTCCTCGCCCTGGCGCGAGTTCACCGAATCGATCCGCCCCGCCCTGGCGCGTTCGGAACGCCGTCTGGCCGGCGAAGCCCCCTTCGGATTGATCCCGCTGCGCATCATGGTGCCTTCCTACTTACTGGAAGCCTTCCTGATTTTTGCCGCGATCGTCGTGCAGGTAAAGGTCTCAGAATTGCGCCCCTTCGTTGCGCCCAGATTTTCGAGCCACGACGTCATCTACTACAGCGGCGACGAACTTCCCCGCACCGAAGACCTCAGCGGTGCTCAGGCTGGAATCAGCGGCCGCGCCGGCGGCGACGAAGCCCAACATCACACCCAGACCATCAAGATCGCCCGTGGCGGATCTCTGGTTCCGAAAGTGGTGGACGCGCCGAACCTCAAACTTCCCTCTTCGCACGACGCCGTGGCGAACTTGCTGGCCATCAAGCCCGATGCGGGCCCTCCGCCGGTCGAAGGATTGCGCTCCACGCGCGCCCGTCCAAATCTGGCGACCACGTTAGTCGCTCCGGCTCCGAATGCAATCAAGGATTACACCCGCAACGGCATTCAACTCGACTCTGTGATCGCTCCGGCCCCGTCGGTGGCGCGCGATCAGCCGCTCATGGCGCCCAATCTCAGCGCGACGTTGATTCCGCCCGCGCCCAGTATTTCCGGGAACCACGCTCTGGTAGCTCCGGCTCTCGCCCCGGCTGTGATTCCGCCGGCCCCCAGCGTCTCGCGGGATCGCCCACTGACAGCGCCTTCACTAAATCCGTCGGTGGTAGCTCCCGCTCCCAGCATTAGCCGCGATGTTGCCCGCGATGGCGCACGCGCGACCCCGGCGCTTGCCGCCAATGTAATTCCGCCCGCGCCCGGTGGAGTGAGCCGGGAAATCTCCCGCTCACCGGTGCAGATGACCAACCCCGCCGTAATACCGCCGCCAGTCTCAGCTCCGGAGCACACTGCAACACGTAATGCCAAACTGAATTTGCCCGCGCCAGCGGTCGTCGCGCCTCCGCCCTCGGCCGATTCGCAAGACATGCGCCGCTCCGCCAGCGGCAGCATTCCAGATTCGTCGAAGACGGTTGTGCCTCCGCCGCCAACGCAATCGGGCGGATCGTTCATGAGCAGCCTGATGGGAAAACTTTTTGGCCCGACTGAAGTCGTGCCCCCGCCACCCGCAGTTCAGACAAACGGCCCCACTGGCGGCGCCAGAACTTCGCTTGCGCCCAATGTCGTCGCGCCGCCGCCAACCGTCAGCGCGGGCGGCGTCCAGCGAGGCATTCGCAATGGCATGGGTACGTCGCTCGCTTCGAACGTAGTCGCTCCTCCGCCTTCGAGTGGGGTCACGGGTGGCACCGGCAACCGCCCTCTCGCATCGTCCTCGGCAGCAACGTTCGGCGCGCCCAACGTTGTCCCGCCTCCGCCTTCGCTCTCCGGAGCCGGTGGCGGCACGGGTCACGCTGGAGGTGGCGCGGGAGTCGCCACCGGCACATTGCTCGCGAATAATATTGTTCCCCCTCCACCGGCGATTGGCGGAGGCTCGGCAGCTTCCGGCTCCGGTCTCGCCCGCAAAGGCGCGGGCCTCGGCGCACCACTGGATGCTGGCGCAGCCCCCGCCACGCCCACCACCGGCGGCAGCGGCGCGAATGCGGGTGCTGTGATTTCCAGCCAGCCCGGCCCCAAAGTTGGCTTGCCTAGCAGCGGCGGCACAGGTTCGCTGGCCATGTCTCCCACGGGTAAGGACAAGCCCGGCTTGGGTGGCGCCGATGGCGGAACCAGCATTGGCCACGGCGACGGTCCGGGCAGCGGCATGAACGGCACAGCGTCCGGAGCTGGAAAGTCCGACCCAAAATCGAACCCAAAGTCGAGCGAAGAACATGGCTCTGATCCAAATGCGCGAGGCGGCATCGCTCCGGCTGCAGGCCCGGGTGGAGCAGGAAATGCGCCCTCGGGAACTCCCGCAGTCCGCGGCGTCGACATCAGCGGGGGCACCACCATCGTTAGCCTACCCAGCTTCGGATCGGATCCCGCTGCCAAAGATCCTCAAACGCCCGGACACTCGCCTACAAAACCGAGGCAGGCGCTCGGAGTAACTATCGTCGCCACAGCCAGTTCCGGAGGAGCTTTCGAGCCCTACAAGAGCCTCCTCAAGGGCGAGGTAGAGACAACCTATTTTGATACCTCTCTGGGGACGGTGGTCATGGAATTTGCCAATGAAGCGACCGCCGGCCATTCCGGTGGTATGCTCACTGCCCCAACTGCGATCCGCACGGATCTAACCGATGGCCTGAAGCGCAGCCGAATGGTCGTCACTTGCACGCTCGATGCTTCTGGCAATTTGAAAAACGTACGCGTCCTGGAAGCCGGTCCCGCCGACATGACCGCGAAAGTCCTGGCCGCACTGCACGGTTGGAAGTTTCAACCCGCCATGCGCGGCGACCAACCGGTGGAAGTCACGGCGATCCTGGGCTTCGGCATCGATACCAACGATCGTTTCTAAAAACGACCGATTCTAAAGTCGTCCTAATCGTTAGTTGTGTCTAAATCCGTCCCGCCTTATCCAAACGCATCCCTGCTGATCCTTCCCCGAATCCTGCCGATATCTATAGACGAGGAGTGCTTTCCTCCAACCGGAGCAGCAATGGATTTCGACGAAGCCGTCACCCTTCACAGCAAGTGGAAACGCAAGCTGCGCGCCGCGCTGACCAAGCGCGACGGCAGTCTGCGTCCCGCAGATGTGAGTGTCGACCACAGATGTGTGCTGGGAAAATGGATCTACAGCGACGGCGCAAGCCACTCTGCGCTCCCTGAGTACACGAAGCTGAAGTATGAGCACGCCCGCTTTCACCTGATGGCCGCGGAATTGATCAAGAAATCAAATTCCGGGCAATCCATCGACGCGGAAATCGCGCCCTGCGCCAACAGCGACTTCTCGAAATCGTCTGCAGCGGTCGTCATGGCGCTCATGGCCATAAAGAAGAAACTGTCAGGGTAGCGGGCCTCGCAGACTCATCCGCTCCCGCACGAATCCAATCGCCACCTCATCCGCATAGATCGCTTTCCATCCCTTGGTCTCGGCCAGCATGCTGGCCAGCGCCGCGTCTCTCGGCAGCAGCACACATGGCACCTCATGCGTGTCGAGAAATTCTTCCCATCCACGCTCCACGTGCATCATCTTCAAGTAAGACTCGAAAAATTCGTCGCCATAGAAATCATGCCGGTCATCGACCACCACCCGAGCCTTCGGATAAAGGCGATAAATCAAATACCCGCCCCAGTAGTCTGGACTCAGCACTGGCCCCCTCAACTCAGACTTCTCCAGATAATTCACGGCCTGCACCGGCATCCGCTTGGAATCGAAATGCGCATCCATCAGCAGATTGGACCCAATCCGCCCGCCATTCACGGCGATCAGCAACGTAACCACCATCACAAGCATCGGCCACAAGTGGCCACGCAGGCCCACTTCCACCGCACCCATTCGCACGAAGAATTCCCGGCCAAATCCGACGCCTGACACCATCGGAGCCACCACCATCACCAGAAGAATCGAAGCAACCGGAATATTCCGCGACGCGTAAAGCCCGGCATATACCGCAAACGAAACCGTCAGCCCTTGGCTCAGGCGCAACTCCCGGCCCCGGAGCGACAGAACGATCACCGTGATGAGCAGCATCGCAAGAAAACATTTCTGTGCCAACTGATGAAAATTGGGCGACTGAAATTCATCAATGTGATCCATCAGGAAGCGGTTCGAAAGATAAGAATAAATGTGCCGGTGCAGCTGCCATCCGTAGGGATTAACCAGGCTCGCCCCCGCCGAAAAAACACCTACCCACGCGAGACTCCGCGCTCGCTTCCCTGCGGAAATCTTCAGCAACATTTCCTCGATTCGCGTCTGTTTGGCTCTGAACCAGGTCCACACAGCCCCCACGCAAAAAATTCCCAGCAATACAAACCCAACCAGAAAACCGCCGTGCACGTTCACCCATACCAGCATGAGCAACGGGAGCGCCCATAGCCACTGCCTGCGCCGTCCATTTCGTCCGCTTCGCCCGCCCGGCTCTTCGAAACATTCCCGTTCGGAGGAATCAAGTGTCACGAACCACGCTAAAGTAAACAACCAGCTCAACACGTGCGGACGCGCCAGGAAATGAATCGTCGACGCCCACAAAGCCAGCAGCACCAGACCGAGTGTCACCAACAGGTTCGCCCCACGCGCAATGAGTAACCGAAACATCCACGCGAACACCGCCGCGATCACCACTGCCGTAAGCCAGACCACTCCGTTCAGTCCCAGCGTAGCTTCCAACTGACCCACAACCAGGTCGTAGAGCCACTCCCAGGCAAACCAGGGTTTGACCGACATGGGCCTGCCCGCCATGATGGAAGAAAACAAATCCACGCGCGGAATTGCGTGCGTGGCCAGAATTTGTTGCCCCGTGCGAATGTGCCATCCGATCCCGGCATCCCCCAACAGGCGCACCGACAGCGGCGTGAACACCATCACGCCCAGCAGGGAGACAAACATCAAGTCCGCCGCTGACGGCATCAGCACGCGAAGCCATGCCGGAGTTTCTGTCGTTTTTCCGGTCGTTTTATCCCTCACCGTCGAACTTCTGGAATCATCTGGCATCGCGCTGAATCTTATAGAGGTAGGGCATATCACAGCAACCAGTAAGCCAGATAGCGAATGAGAAAACGGCGAATCAGATGATGACGAATCAGAAGATACCTCGCATCGTGATCGTAGGGGCCGGTTTTGGCGGCCTGAATGCCGCGCAGGCGCTTGGCAAAGCTCACGCGCAAATCACGGTCATCGACCGCCAGAATTACCATACGTTCCAGCCGCTGCTTTATCAGGTGGCGACCGCCGGGCTTTCACCGGGAGAGATCGCCGCGCCCATCCGCTCCATTCTTCGCTCGCACAAGAACATCGAAGTGCTCATGGCCGAAGTCACGGGCTTCGACCTGGAGCGCCGCACCGTGAAAACTTCTGATTCCGAAATTCCCTACGACTATCTCGTCGCCGCCGCCGGCGCAGGTCACAGCTACTTCGGACACGATGAGTGGGAGCCCTACGCTCCCGGCCTCAAGACCATTGAAGATGCGCTCGAAATTCGCCGCCGCGTGCTGCTCGCCTTCGAGTTAGCGGAGCGGCAGGCCGCCACCGGTTTTGCCAAGAATGAAACCGCAACGCCCCTCAACTTTGTCGTAGTCGGAGGCGGTCCCACCGGAGTCGAACTGGCTGGCACTCTTGCCGAGATCTGCCGCCACGCTCTCACCCATGAATTCCGCTCCATCGATCCTGCCCGCACCCATATCCTGCTGGTCGAGGGCGGCCCACGCGTGTTGCCGGCTTACGCGGAAGATTTATCACGCAGTGCGCAGGAACAGATCAATCGCCTGGGAGTCGAAGTTCGCACTTCGGCAATCGTCACTCAGATTGAACCCGGCGCTGTTCATGTGGGCGACACGCGGCTCCCGGCCACAGTGATTCTTTGGGCGGCAGGAGTGGCCGCATCCGGGCTCGGCAAGAGCCTGGGTGCCCCGACCGATCGCGCCGGACGCGTGCTGGTGCAACCCGACCTCAGCGTTCCTGGTCATCCAGAAGTTTTTGTCATCGGCGATCTGGCCGCCCTGAAAGACGCGCAGGGCAAGCTGCTTCCTGGAGTCGCGCCCGTAGCGATACAGCAAGGCGGCTTCGTAGCCAAACTGATTCGCCGAGAACTGGAAGCAAGCACCAACGCATCGGGTGCTCCACCCCACTCCCGCCCCACTTTCCACTACTGGGACAAAGGCAGCCTGGCCACGATCGGCCGCGCCGCGGCAGTCGCCGAGTTCGGCCGCATTCACATCTCTGGCTTCATCGCATGGTTGTCATGGCTGTTCGTCCACATTTTTTTCCTGATCGGCTTTCGCAACCGGCTGCTGGTCTTCATTCAGTGGGCGTGGTCCTATTTCACCTACGAACGGGGTGCGCGGTTGATTACCGGCAGCACATACTTGCCCGGATGGGCCACCGACAAACATTCTGCCGAGTCCGACGTTGTGCATGTTCCATGAACGTGCAGCAAGTCTTGGCCAGCCGGGTCAATGTGTGAGACGGCTCGACCGCAAGCTCCTAGCGGATGTTCAGGTCAGCATAATGCGCGAAGCTGGAGACCGCGACCTGGTCGTTGCCGGGTATGTAGAAGCCAAACTTGCCCAGGCTGAGATTGGCGCCACGCTGCGTCCAGCGATCGAGGACAGTCCAACTTTCATCGTGCTTGATCTGGTGGACGAGCTCCGTGGCGCTAACGCGGATTTGGATCGTGCGGAAGCTTTTTTTGTCGCCTTTATCGGGAACTATGATTTCGTCCGTTTTCTCCCCGTTGCGAATGACAGCGCGGTAAAAGTTCTTGTCGTCCATTTGGAAGAGGACGTAGTTCTTGGGATCGCTGTAGTTGAGCACCCACTGCAAGAGGTGCCCCTTTGTAACCATCGCGGAAAAAACGAATGTGCCCGAGGCAGGAGCGACTCCGTATAAGACGAAGTCTCCTCCTTTGCGAGTGAACGAATCTCCCTCAGGCTTCCATGCGCCTGGGTTATCCCACTTCGACATGCCGCTCGGCGCGAGAGACAAATTCAAAGTCTTGGATTGACCGGCAATGACTTCGAGCGTGGACGAGCGCGTGAACCTTTCGGCAGTTCGCGCCGTAAGCGTGTAGGTACCGGCGGCAAGATTGAGCGGAACACCACTGCTCACCGTTTTCAGAAGCTCACCTTTTACGATTGCAACTTTAGCGTCGACGGGCGTGAACGTAATTTTCAATTCGCCCAACGCGGCTTCCGGCACGGCTTCCAGCGCGGCATCCGCCGCAGCGAAAGATATGGTTCCGCCGGCATCGAAGTGTTTCTGGAACTGCCGGGAGCGGAATCGCTCCTTGCGCAGCTCGACAATATGGTCTCCGGGATTGACGGTAGAGACGGAGAGCGTGCCATCGGGCTGAATGGTGCCGACGAAATTTTGATCGACGAGAACAGCTGTTCCGGGAACGCCGCCGTGAACGGTCAGCGAGGCCAGGCGAGGCTGCGGTTGCGGATTCTGTGGCTGGACGTTCTTAGGTTGGACGTTCTTGGGCTGAAGATTAAAGACAAGCCTGGCCTGTTCGCCGTTACGAATGCGGATCGTCTGCTGGGGAGGATCCTGAAAACCGCTCTTAGAGACTTGTACAACGTAGTCTTTGAGCTCGAGATTCGGTAGGCTCAACTGGCCAGCTTGAGTGAGTTGCCGTTGCAGTTTCCCATCGAGAAAAACTCTTGCGTCGTCTTGACCGGTAACGACAAGGAGCGTGCCCAGGCTGTGACCGGACTGATCATCGGCCGTGACTTTTCCGGCGGCGGTGTCGGAAGAAATACCCGCAGACAGAGATGGCTCGGGAGTTGTTTGTGCTGACGCGTCGACAGCCGGAGTAGAGGCGGCCGGAGCGGAGACGACCGGGGCAGAAACGGTCTGAGTAGAGACGGCCGGGGACGAGACGATGGGAGCGGCTGACGGTGTCTTCGCTACTGGCAAAGCGCGATGTTTTCCGGCGAAGAAGAAGCTCGCTGCGACAGCGATAACGACTATCGCCGCGCCACAGACGAGGATCAGCGTTCTGGAGTTCGACCTCGTCGGCCGTTTGAGGTGGGATGGTGGGGATGTGACCTTGGCCACCGGTGCGGAGGCAGCGGCGTGAATCGTAGCGACTGGTGGTGGGGGGAGTTGCGGCTCTGGTGGAACGGTCGGGACAGTTCTCGTCGGAACAGTGCCCGGCGGCACAGTGGCAGGTGGAAGGTTTCCGGCCGCAACTGAGCTTGGTGCGACCGGGTTTGGCGGAAGCGGGCTTGTAGCAACCAGGCTGCTATCGCGTGCAGCCTTCGGAACGCTGCGCGGCGGGACGTGAAAGATGACGGCGCCATGCGGCGACGCCCCTGAACTCGTCTGAGAGACCAATCCCAGCCGCTGCAGCAGACCGTTGGCGACGGCTATGATTTCTCCGTCTGTCCAATAATTGGCGGCGACCCTTTGTATGCGATCGGCGAGTGTTTTTTTGACGGCATCGTCCGCGGCCACATCGATTTCAAGCTCCATGCGCCGCAGGTCTTCCAAATCGCGGCGGCGAGCCTGCCGGCGCCGCAGGTTCTGGTCGCGCTGGATTGCATCTTGAATCTGAAGCAATTTGGGATGGTTGGGATAAGTGTCCAATCCCTCTTCGACCCGAGACAAGGCTGCGAATAGATCGCCGGAGGACTGCAGCTTACGCGCTTGCGCAACCCATTCCTCGACCGGGCTCGCTTTTTTCCGGTCGAGAATAAGGCTGCGGATGGTTTTGGCCGTGGGATGCGCAGGGTTCAAGTCGAGCGCCTGCTTGGCTAGCGTCTCGGCTTCCCGCCAATCGGTTTCCACCATGGAATGCGCGTGCTCGACCAGGGCATTGGCTAGAATGGCGCGGGCGAGAGAGTTGTTTTTATCCAGCTCGTAGGCTTCGCGCAACAACTGAATTCCTTCGGCCGACTTCCGCTGCGCAAACAGTTCCTGGCTTTTGGTAATAAGACGCTGGGCTTCGGCATTGCGCCTGACGCCATCCTGCGCGAGCTTTTCCAGTTCGGACAGCTCCGCATCGTTGGGAAATTCCGCAGCAGTGCTTCGCAACAATTCCAGAGCGCGAGAGTAGTCACCCGAACGCAGACAGGTGTTGATCTGCTCGATCTGCCGCACTATGACCGGCGTTTTAGATTCGGTGCCGGTTTGCTGGTCGCGCATTTTCTCCAAGGGCTCGAACCTCGAAAGGTCAAACCTGGCAAGCAAACGTGGCCAGGTCAAACCCGGATGTCGATTGTGAATGTGTCAAGCGAATTTTTCTCCCGCACTCCTAACCCGTTCTCCCCACAACGAATTCTCCCCCATCCCGTTCCCAAACAATCCGCTCAACCTGTTAAACTAGATACATCGTTAAGTTTTATTGACCCTGTGTTTTGCCGCAGCATATCTCGCGTTGCCGGAATCCAAAATCACCCAGCTAACTCCTTATCCCGTAATATCTTACCTGTAAACTCTTTGATCTCAATATTTTGTCGCCAGACGGGGGGTATCAGAGCTGGTAACCGAGAGAAACCAAAACTCTTACCTGATGCGCGCAAAAAAATAATTACAGCGATATCCCTGATCGCCTTCGCCGTTCTCGCATTCTCCTCAGCTTCCTTCGCGCAAGTCTTGAAAGTCGTGGTCAACGACACGATTCAGCCCATCAGCGCGGAGTACATCGCACGTGCCATCGACGAAGCACGCAGGCGAAACGACCAGGCTGTATTGATCGAGATCAATACACCCGGCGGCCTCGTGAGTTCCACGCAGGGGATCATCGAGAAGATTACTGCCTCCTCCGCGCCAGTCATCGTCTACGTGACGCCCACCGGCGGGCATGCCGGCTCCGCTGGAATCTTCATCCTAGAATCCGCTGACATCGCCGCCATGGCCCCGGGAACAGCCGCCGGAGCGGCGCATCCGGTCACGTTCATCGGTCCGGTCCAGCTCAAGCCGGACGATGAGATGAACCGCAAAATCGAGAATGACGCCGCCGCCCTCATGCGGTCGGTAACATCCAAACGCGGACGCAACGTCGAAGCCGCCGAGAGCGCTGTGCGCGAGTCCAAATCCTTCACCGAGCAAGAAGCGCTCGCCGGACATCTCATCGACTACGTGGCGCGGAGTCCGGAAGATCTCTTCCGCCAGATGCAGGGAAAGAGTTTCAAACGTTTCGACGGGCAATCCGCTTCGCTGAACCTAGCCGGGCAGACGGTTGTTCTTTTCGACATGACGCTCAAGGAACGCATCCTGGACGAACTGATGGACCCGAACGTCGCCTTCCTGCTGCTGGCCATCGGAGCGCTGGCGCTCTACGTTGAGTTCAACCATCCTGGAGCGGTCATCCCTGGCACCGTGGGGGTGGTCTTCATTCTGGTCGCGGCCTTTGCGTTGAATCTTCTCCCTACGCGCTTCGCTGCCGTGGGACTGATCCTCGGAGCCTTCGCGTTGTTCGCTGCTGAAGCGAAGTTCACCACGCACGGAGTGCTTACCATCGGCGGCATCGTACTGCTCACGCTGGGCGGGCTGCTGCTGGTCGATTCGCCGATTCCAGAAATGCGCGTGCACCTGCTGACCGCGCTCGCCGTCAGCATCCCGCTCGGCCTGATCACCGCCTTCCTCATGACCATCGCTCTCAAGGCACGACGCAACAAAGTGGTCACCGGAGCTCAAGGATTGGTCGGCGAAACTGGAGTCGCACAGACCGCGCTCTCGCCGCAAGGCAAAGTCTTCGTCCATGGCGAACTATGGGACGCGGTCGCTTCTTCGCTTTTGCCCCCGGGGCAACTCGTGGTCGTGCGCAAGATCGACAGCCTGACCCTTCAGGTCGATCCGCTTACAACCACTCCGCCTACAGCCAGTCACGCGCCGGCAATGGTCTAGCGGTTAAATAGCCCTCAGGATAGTAGTCGGGAACGATGATTGGGGAATTCTTCTCGGCCTTGTCTAACCCCGTGCCGGCCCGGACACCGCCAGCAGGTCGACATCAAGGCCGACGGAGTGCAAGCCTTCAATCGTCGTGGCGGGAAATTTTCCGGTTGCCGGCACAATGCCAACCGCACGGTTCTTGCCCAGCTCCTTGGCCTGATGCAGACCGCGGTCGGCGAGCGTGAGAACTTCCTCGTAGCTGATCGCCCGTGGATTGTCGGGAAACCAGGGAAACGCGGCCCAGCCCAGCGAGCAGGTACGATACATAGTTTCACCTGATCCGCTCAGGCTAAACGGCGTATCGGCGACGGCCGAGAGAACGCGCTGCGCCAGCCATTCGGCTTCGCTGCGATCGGTGTAGCGCGATACGATCAGAAACTCCTCACCGCCCCAGCGCACCAGAACATCGGAGTGGCGAATGGAAGAGCTGAGACGGCGAGCCATTTCCACCAAAACTTTATCGCCCACGTCGTGTCCGTAGCGATCATTCACTTCCTTGAAATTGTCGGCGTCGATCAGATAGAAGACCAGATCGCGCGCGTGCGGATCGCGGCCATCGGCGTGGGACCGTAACGCCTGGCTCACGTCCGAATCGATCGTCGCCGAAAAATAGCGGCGGTTGCGCAGGCCAGTCATGGGATCGGTGAGCGATGCCTCCTGCAGCACCAGGTTGGTGCGCCGCAACTCCCGGTTCAGACGGCGATGCTGAATGAACAGCAGAAAGGCCATCAGAAACATGGTTGCCAGCGTTACCAGTACTCGAAAACTAGAGACTTCATGCGCAAGCCGACGATCCAGCAGCCCGTAGAGCGCGATGATGGGCAAGGAAAGCACTGCGATCATGGCCAGGTTCGTCATCCACGCGCTATACGATTCGTCAGCTGCGGTTTCGGGCGTCGGCGACAGGCCTGGTCCCCGCAGGGCTACCGCGGTAAACACAGCAAAGGAAGCGCAGTACGGAATGTCATACCAGCTGCCCGTGAAATAGACATCGCGCTCAATGGCGTTGTTGAGAACATAGAATGCGACGCCATTGAATACGAACGCGGCGCAAAAGTATGCGTAAAATGTTTTCCACCGTCCTGAGCTCTCTCGCCAGAAGAGCAGCAGCACGCAAACAATCAGAACGGTTTCTGCGCCGGCGAGTAAATCGAAGTTGCGGTTGTACGCGCCCTCATTGGGCGAAATGTACTGCCAGCACATGACGAACGACACGTAGAGGTAGAGCCACCACAGCAGCAGTAGAAGGAAATCCAGAAGGCCCACCCGCGCACTGCGCTCCGGGGGCTGCCGATGCGGACGGAGGAGCAGGCCTGAGATCATGGGTGCGCCGGCGAGAAACAACAATGCGTCCGCGGGATACATCGACGGCACTTTTTTCTGCAGCACCAGATCAAAAACGATCCACACCACCTGATCGCAAAACCACATCCCCCAGCCGGCGGCCTGCAGCATCCAGAACCATCGCATGCGGCCCTTGCTGGCCATGCCGTTCTGCGCGAACGCGGCCAAAGCGATCAGCATCAGCAACCCGCACACGATGTCGCTGACCGCGGTCTGGGCGAGCCCGCGCCGCAAGAACGCGCTGCTCAGCGCGACCACAGCCGTGAGCAGCACGGCTGCTGGAAGCAGCAATTTCGATGGATTACGACTGTTCATCATCGATTGCCCAAAGATTTCCACCTTGCGCGCGGATTTAGCCCTTGGCCCCTGTGGAATACGCTACGCGGTAGATCTGGGCATGAATTTCCTTGCGTAGGTCGTCCCAGATATTGTCTGGCATTTCGAGAAATGCTTTCACCACTTGCGGATCGAATTGGCGACCGGCCCATTTTGCAATCTCCTCGCGTGCCGCCTGCAGCGACTGCGCCGGCCGGTATACCCGTTCGGAGGTGATGGCGTCCAGCGTGTCGGCGACGGAGAAGATACGCGCCCCAAGAGGAATCTGCTCGCCCTTCAGGCCGCGAGGATATCCAGTGCCGTCAAATCTTTCCTGGTGCGAGTACACAATCTCGGCCGCTTCCGTGAGGAACGGGATCTTCTTCACGATCTGATAGCCGTGGTAGGCGTGCTCCTTCATGATCGTCATTTCGTCGGGCTCAAGTTTTCCCGGCTTTTGCAGGATCCTGTCAGGAATCGCTATCTTCCCAATGTCATGCAGGAACGCTCCGCGTGCGATCGTATTAATTTGATCGCGGGGCAGGCCCATGGCGCGCGCAATGGCGATCGTAAATGCAGTTACGCGTTTGGAGTGCCCTTCCGTCTCACGGTCCTTCAAATCCAGCGCGTCGCCCAGCGTTTCGAGCGTGATGTCGTAGGAGCGCTCCAGGCTGCCCATCGCGGCCTGCAGTTGATCGGTGCGGGCCTTAACCAGAGATTCCAGGTTGGTTTGATAAGTCCGGTTTTCTACTTTGAGCCGCCGATTCTCCAATGCGCGGCTGACCGTGTTGAGCAGTTGCTCGCGCTCGAAAGGCTTCAGAAGGTAGTCGTAGGCCCCGTTTCGGATGGCCGCGAGCGCAACCGAAATATCGTGCACGGCGGTAACCATCACCACCGGCATGTCAGGATATCTTTCCTTCGTGCGCTCCAGCAGGCCAATGCCGTCCAGGTCCGCCATCATCAGGTCCGAGAGCATCAGCTCAAACTCTTCTCCTGAAGTAAGGACAGCCAGGGCTTCCATGCCGGAAGCCGCCTGTTTACAGGCATATCCGGCAGTACCCAGCATGGAAGCGACGATCTCTCGAATCGGTTCTTCGTCGTCAACGACAAGAATGCGGTCTGGCATAGGAATACACGAAAGTCTATCGGCGATTGTAACTCAGCGGCGAGATGCCGAAAGTAATCATCGAGGTCCGGAAACTCGACCGGGAAAGCGCCGGGCCGTGATATTCAAAAGGAAGGAAGACGTACGTCCGCATAGTTATAGTAATGAGCGCATCCTTCTGGTCTATTTGGAACACGGCGGCAAAGCTTGGGCTGGCCAAGCCCACGGTGGCGGAATTGGCTCTGCTGATTCTGCTGGGCGCCTCCCTGCTCGCGCTCCGCGCCTTCCGCGAGACCTATCTTAAAGTTTGGGTTTTGGGTTGGATGACCCTGGTGGCGTCGCGTCTGGCCGAGCATTCCTTCGCGTCGAAAATACCAGCGCCGTTCGATGCGGTCGCAGTGCAGGCATCGTTTGTGCTCGCCGTCGGATTGCTGGCGGGAGCCGTACTGCTCTATACGCGCGGCCGCGACCTGATCGTCCCCTTAATGGTAATTACGCCCATCCTGGTGGGCTTTGCCGGAGTCCGAATTCTGTTGTGGCCCGATTCCCTGCCCTTGCGCGTCGCCGTGGAAGTTGGCTACCGGATCATCCTGTTAGCTGCATCGATTGCGCTGCTCCGCGCCCGCCGCGGACGGTGGGAACCATCGGCATGGCTGCTCGCGCTCTGCCTGCCGACGCTTCATCTTTCCTGGCCGCCTTTCACTGACCGCGTTCCGGCAGAAGTGTTTCTTGCAGGCGAGATTGCGCTCGGCCTGAGCATGCTGCTCGTCGTGTTCGATGAGGCTCGGACTCGCAACCGCAGGTTGCGCGCGATGCAAGCCATCACCAGCAGCATGGCCAGCGCCCAGCAATACGGCAACGTGGTGCAATCGGCTATAGAGGAACTGCAGCAGTTGACGCGGGTCAAGGCGACTTGGTTTCGTCTGCTTGAAAGTGGACATCTAGTCGCGACTCACGCCGTCGGGCTCTCCTCTGATTTCCTGCGCGACGCCGGTTTCGCCGAGATCAGCGACGACATCCACAAGCTGTTGGCAGAGCCTGGAGCGCAAGTCACCACGCGGAATGCCGCTGGTCCCGAGCCCGAAGAATGTCTCAAGGCCGAGAAGATTCACCAGGTTGTAATGGTCCCGGTTGCGGGCAACAAGTCTCCCATCGGATTGCTGCTGCTGGGCAGTTCCGGGAGCCGCCAGTGGACCTCAGAAGAACTGGACTTTCTCCAGGCCTGCGCCAAGCAACTCGCGGTTGCGGTCGAAAACTTCCGGCTGCTCGAGCAGGTCCTGCGCTCGCAGCGGCAGTGGATCAACACCTTCGATTCGATCCACGACATCATCCTGGCTCACGACGCCGACTTCCGTATTATCAAGGCCAATCAGGTTCTGCTCGAACAGCTGGGCAAGGCCGCTGCGGATGTGGTCGGCAGCTCGTGCGAGTCGACCTTGCCTCATAGCTTCGGCGAATGGACGGGCTGCCCTTATTGCGCGATGGGTGGCGACGAAGAATTCACGGAAGGCGCCGACCCCTGTTTTGGCGGCTTCTCGGTGGTTTCCACTTCTTCCTACACCGAGCAAGGCAGCCCGCAAAAAGGCACCATTCACGTGGTACGCGACATTACGGACCGCCGTTCCGCGGAAGAAAAATATCGCTTGCTCTTCGAGCAGGTGCAGGAAGGCGTTTATGTCGCCAATCCTGAAGGCCAACTGATCGACTGCAACGATGCCTTCGTGCACATGCTCGGCTACAGCCAGCGCGAAGAATTGCTGGTCCTGAACCTGAATTCGGAAATCTGCGTCGACCCCAAGCAGCGCGAGGCTTTCCGCCGCGAAATTGAAGATCACAACTACGTGCGCAATTTCGATGTCACTCTGCGCCGCAAGGATGGCACCCTTCTGCTGGCGGTGGAGAGCAGCTTCGCCACGCGCGACGGCACCGGCAACGTCGAGCGCTACCAGGGATTTGTTCTCGATATGACGGAAAAGCGGCGCGCCGAAGATGAGATGCGGCGCCGTAACCGCGAACTGAACGCGCTGAATGCCATGGCCGTGGTGGCCGCGCAATCCTTCGATCTCGACGAAATTCTGAACCTTACTCTGCGCCAGGTGGTGACTCTGTTTGGCGCGGAGAGCGGCACGGTCTACCTTTCCGATTCGGACGCGACCACCTATCGCCGACGCGCGGCCTGGGGCCCGCGCAGCCGCGACCAGATGCGTTCCGCGGAAGTTCTCTTCACCGATGGGTTCGGAGATCTGGTGATGCGCTCGCGCACTGAAGTGGTCACCGCGGATTATCTGCCGCACCTGCCGCCCAAGGTTGCCGAATTCGTGCGCTCCGATGCGGATCGTTCCTGGATCTGGGTGCTGTTCTGGGGCAAGGACGCGCCCGTAGGCATCATGGGCCTGTGCAGCACTCTGGGATATTCATATTCCAGCAACGATGAAAATCTACTGGTCGCTATCAGCCGCCAACTTGCCACCACCATCGAAAAAGTCCGGCTCTACGAAGAGACCTGCCGCGCCTACGAAGACCTGCGCAAAACTCAGGAACAGCTGCTGCAAAGCGAAAAAATGTCGGCTGTGGGTCAGTTGATTGCCGGCGTCGCCCACGAACTCAACAATCCGCTCACGGCCATCCTCGGCTACGCGCAGCTGCTCGAGACCGAAGGCCTGAACACTCGCGCCCAGGACTACGTCAGTAAGCTGTTCAAGCAGGCGCAGCGCACGCATCGAGTGGTGCAGAATCTTCTATCCTTTGCGCGCCAGCGCACGCCGCAACGGGACGAAGTTGACATCCGCAAGATACTCGACGAAACCCTCGCGCTGCGCGATTATGACCTGAAGATCAACAATATTGGCGTCGAGCGCGACGTGCCTTCCGAAGCTGCCATGGTCGTTGCCGACCCGCATCAGATCGAGCAAGTATTCTTGAATGTCATCAATAACGCGGTCGACGCCATTCTCGAAACCGGGCGCGCAGGTAAGCTCAAGATTCGCGTCAGTTGCGTGGGCGGGCACGTTTGCACGCAGTTCACTGACGACGGCGCTGGAATCAAAGATCCCAAGCGCATCTTCGATCCTTTCTACACGACCAAGAGCGTGGGCAAAGGCACAGGACTCGGGCTCAGCATCTGCTACGGCATCGTGAAGGAACATGGCGGCGACATCACCGCCAACAATGCTCCGGACGGCGGCGCTTGCATCGAGGTGCGATTGCCCGCCGCAGCAACGGCACAGCCCGAAGTCGAATCGCTGAAGCCGGCTCCTCGTCTGCATGAAGGCGCCTTAGACGGCCGCGTGCTGCTGGTTGAGGAAGAAGAAGCCGTGCTCGAGTTTGAGCGCGACGTGCTCGGGGGAGCCGGCGCCACTGTCGTGACCGCGAAGAACAGCCAGGATGTAAAAACTCGCCTGCTCTCGGAACATTTTGACGCCCTCATCATGAACGGCAAGATGCCCGGCCAGTGGAGCGCCCAGGAATCCTGCCAGTGGCTCAAAGAAAATTGCTCGACGATGGAAGGTCACGTCCTGTTCACCTTCTCCAACGGCGGAGAACTCAGCGACGAACGCGTCTTCCTGCAGGCCAACAATATTCCTCACCTGGTCAAGCCTTTCGAAGTGGCGGAACTGATCGCCCAGGCCAGGCGGCTGCTGCAAAAGGTGCAGGCCGCCGTAGCCGGCGCGGACTAGACCCAGCGCCTCTCACCCACCAGTAATTGCCTAGTTTTCCTCTGTCCCGGTTGCGGTAGACTAAGCCTACCGAACCCATGTCTCAATTCGTCCACCTGCACCTGCACACGGACTACTCCCTGCTCGACGGCGCTTGTGATGTCGAAAAGCTTTGCCAGCGCGTGCAAGAGCTGGGGATGCCCGCCGTGGCCATGACCGACCACGGCAATATTTTTGGCGCAGTCCACTTTGTCAACGCGGCCAAACATGCGGGCGTGAAGCCGATCGTCGGCTGCGAGCTCTACATCTGCAAGAAGGATGACCACCGCGCCGCGCCCGAAGGCGATACCTACAACCACCTGCTGGTGCTCGCGGAGAACGAAGAAGGCTACCGCAACCTGGTCAAGATCACGTCTGAGGCCTCGCTGCACGGCTTTTATTACAAGCCGCGCGTGAGCAAGAGGTTTCTGGCAGAGCACTCCCGCGGGCTAATCGGACTATCCGGATGCCTCAAAGGCGAAGTTGCCGAGCGCCTGACCGAAGGCAATTACGACGCAGCCCGCGCCGCCGCCGGAACCTTCACCGACATTTTTGGCAAAGAGAATTTCTATCTTGAGATTCAGGATCAGGGCCTGGAAATGGAGCACCGCATCCATCCCGGCCTGTTTCAGCTCGAAAAAGATCTCGGCCTGCCGCTCGTCGCCACCAACGACAGCCACTATCTCTGCGAAGACGACGCCCACGCCCAGGATGTGATGCTGTGCATTCAGACCGGCAAATCAATTCACGACACTGGCCGCATGAAGTTCGATGGCAACCAGTTCTTCGTGAAGAGCCACGACGAAATGTCTCGCGTGTTCAAAGATTCGCCTCAGGTGCTGACGCGCACGCTGGACATCGCCGAGCGCTGCAGTCTTCGTCTGGAAAAAATCGCGAATCCGTTTCCGCAGTTCGAGGTTCCGCCCGGATACACGATTGACAGCTACTTCGTTCACGTAGCCCGCGAAGGCTTCGCCCGCCGCCTAGAGACGCTGCGGCCGCTGCATGAGCAAGGAAAGCTGAAGCACTCCATCACCGATTATGAGCAGCGGCTGGAGCGTGAACTCGGCATCATTCAGCAGATGCAGTTCCCCGGCTATTTCCTCATCGTCTGGGACTTCATCCGCTACGCCCGCGAGCATGACATTCCTGTCGGCCCGGGCCGTGGGTCGGCCGCAGGATCGCTGGTCTCTTACGCGCTGGCCATCACCGACATCGACCCGCTGCAGCATGAGCTGCTGTTTGAGCGCTTCCTCAACCCCGAGCGCGTGTCCATGCCCGACATCGACATTGATTTCTGCATGAACCGGCGTGGCGAAGTCATCCAGTACGTCACGCAAAAGTACGGCCGCGACAATGTCGCCCAGATCATCACTTTCGGCACCATGGCCGCGAAGGCCGCCATCAAAGACGTTGGCCGCGCCATGGACATTCCTTACGCCGATGTCGATCGCATCGCCAAGATGGTGCCGACTCAGCTCAACATTACGCTGGAGCAGGCCATCGCGGATTCGGCCCAACTGCGCGAAGCCATTGAGAAAGACGGGCAGATTCGCGAGCTGTTCGAAACTGCTAGAAAACTGGAGGGCATGGTCCGCAATTCCGGCGTGCACGCTGCCGGCGTGGTGATCTCGCCGCGGCCGCTCACTGACCTGGTTCCGCTGCATCGCACCAAGAACGACGAAATTGTGACCGCCTTCGACATGGTGGCGATCGACAAGTTGGGCCTGCTGAAGATGGACTTCCTCGGGCTGACTACGCTTACCATTCTTACCGACGCGTTGAAGCTGATCGCGCAAACCCGCGGCACCAAGATCACGCTCGAACAGATTCCGCTGGAAGATCAGGAAACCTACGAAAAGGTTTTCTATAAGGGACTGACGTCCGGCGTTTTCCAGTTTGAATCACACGGCATGCGCGATGTGCTGCGGAAGTATCAGCCAAATTCCATCGAGGACCTGACGGCCTTGAACGCTCTCTACCGTCCCGGCCCGATTCAGGGCGGCATGATCGACGATTTCATCGACCGCAAACACGGACGCAAGAAAGTCGAGTACGAGCTGCCGGAACTGCAGGAAATCCTCCAGGAGACGCTCGGCGTTATCGTCTACCAGGAGCAGGTCATGCAGATCGCCAATCGCCTGGCGGGCTACTCACTGGGCGAAGCCGACCTCCTGCGCCGCGCCATGGGCAAGAAGAAGGCCGAGGAAATGGCGCAGCAGCGCGAGCGTTTTGTAGATGGCGCTGCCCAGCGAAAATTTCCACCGAAGAAGATCGAGAAGATTTTTGACCTCATGGCGCAGTTCGCGGGATACGGTTTCAACAAGTCCCACTCTGCCGCCTATGCCCTGCTGGCCTATCACACGGCTTATCTGAAAACGCATTATCCGGTGGAGTTCATGGCGGCCCTGCTGACCTCCGTTACCGGCTCAACCGACGACGTCGTCAAATACATCAACGAATGCCGCGAGATGGGCATCGCCGTGGAAGCTCCCGACATCAACGTTTCCGACGCCAACTTCACCCCGCACGGCGAGTCCATCCGCTTCGGCCTCGCCGCAGTGAAGAACGTCGGCGGCAATGCGATCGAATCAATCGTGGCCGCCCGCAAGAAACTCGGCCGCTTCAAATCCATTTTCGAATTCTGCGAGAGCGTCGACCTACGTCTGCTCAACAAGCGCGTCCTGGAATCATTAATTAAGAGCGGCGCGATGGATTCCATGGGCCGCCGCGCCCAGCTGATGACCGTGCTCGACAAAGCGATGGAGCAGGCGCAGAAGGCGCAGCGCGACGCGGAATCCGGCCAGCACGGCCTGTTTGGCGTGTTCCAGCAGGAAGATGCCGAGTCGCATAACGACAAGTTGCCTAACACTCCCGACTGGGACGAACACACTCGCCTCACCGCCGAAAAAGAAATTCTCGGCTTCTTCATCAGCGGCCATCCCCTGCAAAAGTACAAAGACAAGCTGGCGGACCTGCAAGCGCTCAGCATCGAAGAAATCGCGGCGATGACCCGATCAACCGGCAAGGACGAAACCATCGCGACCGCCGGCATCATCGGCAACGTGCGTGTGCTCAAATCGAAGCGCGGCGATTTTTACGCCCAGGCCACGCTTGAAGACATGTCGGGATCGATCGATATGATTGTCTTCCCCGAAGCCTACAAGCGCATCGGCGATAAGGTGAAGCTCGAAGTTCCCGTGCTCGTGAAGGCCGGAGTTCGCATCGAAGAAGGCGCAAATCCGAAAATCACAGCTGCGGAAATCCAGCCGCTCGAGGAAGCCAAGGTCCCGCTCCCGCGCGCTATCCGAATCCGGATACCACTAGAGATCTCCGGCGAAACCACGGTCGACGATCTGCACACGCTCTTCCTGGAACGCAAAGGCGAGGCCAAAGTGTTGTTTGACGTGGAACGCCAAGGTGATTTCATGGTGGTGATGGAAGCGGAAGGCTATAATGTGGTGCCGGATCGCAACTTCATCGCCCGGGTCGAACAGTTGTGCGGACGGGGCAGTGTCCGCGTCATCGCCTAATTAAAAGCATCATCCGAACTTAAGCATGGCCGCCACGGAAAAAGCGCAACAGGAGTTGGAGCAGATTGAGCGCCAGGTCGCTGAACTCGATTCTCCCGGCGCAGATGACGCCACCCGGCGTGAGATCGCCAAATTGCGGGATCGTATTGAGGCGCTCAGGATCGAGATGAACGCGCCACCGACCGCCTGGCAGAAGACCGAGTTGGCGCGGCATCCGCAGCGTCCTCAGTCGCTCGATTACATCGAGCGCATCTTCACCGATTTCAGCGAGATTCACGGCGATCGCGGCTTCGGCGACGACGCCGCCATCGTCTGCGGCATGGCACGATTCCACGGCGATGAAGTGCTGATCGTCGCTACCCAGAAGGGCCGCGACATGAAGCAGCGCGTCCACCGCAATTTCGGAACGCCGCATCCTGAGGGCTATCGCAAGGCGATTCGGGTAATGCAACTCGCGGAGAAATTCCGCCGCCCCATCTTTACCCTGGTCGACACTGACGGGGCTTATCCCGGCATTCATGCCGAAGAGCGCGGGCAGGCCGAGGCCATCGCCTACAACCTTCGCGAGATGGCACGGCTCGAAGTGCCCATAATTGCGACCGTGATTGGTGTGGGGGGCAGTGGCGGAGCTTTGGCGATCGCCGTCGCTGACCGCGTGTTGATGATGGAGAACTCGATTTATTCGGTCATCTCTCCCGAGGGCTGCGCCGCCATCATGTGGCGCGACGCCACAAAAAAGGAACTCGCGGCCGAAGCCATGCGCATCACGGCAACCGATCTCAGCGAACTGGGCTGCATCGACGACATCGTTCCCGAGCCGGAAGGCGGAGCCCATCGCGACCACGAGGCGGCGGCCAATCTGCTCGACGCCAGCCTGCGGAAACATTACGCCCAACTGAAGAAAATCCCTCCAGCTGAATTGCTCGTGTCACGATATAATAAGTTCCGCAACATCGCTCAGTTCTATAAAACAGAATCCTGAGTCCAACGCCGGTCCTTGAGCGTCCGCGCTGGTTTGTCATTCCGAGCAACGCGAGGAACCTGGGTTCTTGTTGGTGGCGAACAAAACCTGGATCCCTCGCTTTGCTCGGGATGACAGGCGATTCCGATGACAAGCGATTTTAAAGACACGCAATTCTCTAGTTCCAAAACAGGTTCCCCGGGGCTACAGACGGGCGATTTGACGCCACGGGGTGCGGACTCGCCGTTATAATGGAATGTTTCCTCGTCCATGATCCCAAAATCATGGACAACTGTGTTGAGTTCGCAAACTGAAGGAAGGTGTTGGGATGGCCACTACGGATGTCGTGCCCCGGGAATCCGCCGGAGGCATGGGGCACAAGCGCATCGTCAACGACATGAGCATTCAGGTCGCGACGGTCAACGGTTCCGGCTCGCAGAGTTCAAACACCGTGCTGTTGCGCAGCATTTTTCAGATGGGCGTACCGGTTTCCGGCAAGAATATGTTCCCCTCGAACATCGCCGGTCTGCCGACCTGGTACACCATTCGCGCCAACAAGAACGGATACATCGGACGCAAGAAGGAAATCGACTTTCTCGTCGCCATGAATCCTGAGACGGCGCAGGAAGACACATTGTCTCTGGCGCCCGGCGCTTCCGTCCTCTACGACGACCCCCTGAAACTCGACAAGTTGCGCGACGATCTGGTTTTCTACTCAGTTCCCTACGACAAGATCGTCGCCGCCGTCTGCCCCGAAGCCAAGCTGCGCAAACTGGTCAAGAACATGGTGTACGTGGGCGTCGTGGCCAACCTACTCACCATCGAAATGGCCGAAGTCGAGAAGGCGATCCGCAAGCAGTTCGCCAAGAAAGTAAAGGCGGCGAACCTGAATCTGGCCGCGGCTCAGGCTGGGTTCGATTATGCCAAAGCGAACTTGCAAAAGCGCGGCGCATTCTACATCGAGCGCATGAACGCGACCGCGGGCAAGATCATCATCGACGGCAACTCGGCCGCCGCTCTCGGCTGCATGTTTGCCGGATGCACCGTCGTTACTTGGTATCCGATCACGCCGTCGTCGTCGCTGGTCGAGACCATGATCGAGTACATGAAGGAATATCGCATCGGCCCCGACGGCAAAGCCACCTTCGCCATCGTGCAGGCCGAAGACGAACTGGCCGCGATCGGCATGGTGATCGGCGCAGGCTGGGCGGGCGCGCGTAGTATGACTGCAACCGCTGGCCCGGGCATCTCGCTGATGTCGGAGTTCGCCGGACTCGCCTACTATGTCGAGGTACCTGGCGTGATCTGGGACATCCAGCGCGTGGGCCCGTCCACCGGCCTGCCGACGCGCACTTCGCAGGGCGACATTCTCTCAACAGCGTTCCTTTCGCACGGCGACACCAAGAACATCATGCTGTTTCCCTGCTCCGTGACCGAGTGCTTCACGATGGCGCCTGAAGCTTTCAACCTAGCTGAGCAGTTCCAGACGCTGGTGTTCGTCATGTCCGATCTTGATCTCGGCATGAACAACTGGATGTCCGACCCCTTCGAATATCCCACGACGCCGATCAACCGCGGCAAGGTGCTGGGCAAGGAAGATCTCGACCGTCTGGGCGGATTCGCGCGCTACAAAGATGTCGACGGAGACGGCATCGGCTACCGGACTTTACCCGGAACCATTCATCCCGCAGCGGCGTATTTCGCGCGCGGCAGCGGTCACAACGAGAAAGCGCAATACAGCGAGCGCGCCGACGACTTCGAAAACAACATGGAGCGCCTGAACCGCAAGTTCGAAACTGCACGCTCGTTCGTTCCGCGGCCCGAGATCACCAAGGGTAATAATGCGAAGATCGGAATTATCGGCTTCGGCACCTCGCACTGGGGCATCACCGAAAGCCGCGATCAACTCCGCGAAGAATACGCCATCGAGACCGACTACCTGCGGCTGCGGGCCTATCCCTTTACTCGCGAAGTGCATGAATTCATCGAGCAGCACGACCGAATTTATCTGGTCGAGCAAAATCGCGACGCGCAAATGCTCACCCTGCTCAAGCTCGATCTCAAGCCAGAATTGACCACGCGCTTGCGCAGCATTGCCCACATCACCGGATTGCCGCTCGACGCGCGGTCCATCACCGACGAACTGACCAGCATGGAGGGTAAGTAGATGGGGACCACGACCGTCGAACCTGGAGCCGCCGCACCCGGATCTTCCGGCCCAAAGACCAACCGCATCGGCCTCACCGTCATGGATTACAAAGGCGGCAAGACCACGCTGTGCGCCGGTTGCGGCCACAACGCGATCTCCGAGCGCATTGTTGAATCCATGTATGAGATGGGCGTGCAACCCGAATTTCTCATCAAGCCTAGCGGCATTGGCTGCTCCTCGAAGACTCCCGCGTACTTCATGAACCGGTCGCACAGCTTCAATGCGGTGCACGGCCGCATGCCTTCGGTCGCAACCGGGGCCTTGCTCGCAAATCGCCGGCTGGTCTGCATCGGCGTCAGCGGCGACGGCGACACCGCTTCCATCGGCATCGGACAGTTTGTCCACCTGATGCGGCGCAATCTGCCCATCATCTACATCATCGAAGACAACGGCGTTTATGGCCTCACCAAGGGCCAGTTCTCAGCCACCGCTGATCTCGGTTCCAAATTGAAGTCAGGCGTTTTGAACGATCTTCCGCCCATCGACACCTGCGCTCTTGCGATTCAACTCGGTGCAACTCTCGTCGGTCGTTCATTCTCCGGAGACAAGCGCCAGCTAAGCGCCATGCTCAAGGCGGCCATCGCTCACAAAGGCACGGTCATGCTCGACGTGGTTTCGCCCTGCGTCACTTTCAACGATCACGAGGGCTCAACCAAGTCCTACAAATACGTGAAGGAGCACGAAGAAACTTTGCAGGATGTCAGCTTCGTTCCGCACTTTGAGGACATCGACGTGGAATACGATCCCGGCTCAACCGTCGAAGTCACCATGCACGACGGTTCTCGCCTGCACCTGCGAAAGCTGGAAGAGGACTTCGATCCGACCAATAAGATTCGTGCCCTCACCCGACTCACCGAGGCGCACGAAAAGGGCGAGGTTCTGACTGGAGTGTTCTACGTGAATCCCGAAGCCCCCAGCTTCATCGACATGCTGAACGTGGTCGACCAACCCCTGGCGACGCTGCCCGATTCGATGACGCGTCCAGGCAAGGAAGTGCTCGACGCGGTGATGGAAGAATTACGTTAGACCCGCATTGGTTGTCATTCCGAACCGGGCGGAAAGCCAGGTCAGAGCCTGCCCTGAGCTTGCCGAAGGGAACCTGCTCTCCCCAACATCGCCGCCGTCTGCGCCTAGACTATGCGGGCTTCCGTTTCGGCTCTCCGCTGTGCTCCGGACTTTGCCCAGGTTCGGGAAAATCGGAATCCGCATCTTTCAGCATGGGATCCTGATCGCGATGTCCAAGCTGGTCTTGCAATCCGAAGTTCCCCGACTCCTCGTGATCCTCAGTTTCCGTGGCACCCTTCGCTGTATCCTGATCGCGCGTGCTATGTGGCATGATTCCCCCCCGACGACGGTTCTTCTCCAGTCAGTTTAATGCCGGAGATTCTTGATTGAAAATCGGTTAAAGTAATGAGAAGCTCTTCCAGAAGAGGGTATATGAAGCGGTGCCTTGCCGTACTGACGCTGTTCGTCTTATCCGCTGCGTTCGCCTTGGCAGCGACGTCGCACTCCGCGCTCATTGCGGTAAAGGCAACCCACCACCGCGACAGCCGGGTCCACCGCCACCGCGCCCACAAGGCCGGGAAACATCGAACTCCCAAGCGTCCGCATCGCCACCGAACTTAACTTTAGCTTTCTGGCTCTGCTTTCTGATCTCTGCTCCCGCCAACTGTTCGATCCCGGGTTCAGTCTGCAACCATGAAATTACTTTCCCGCGGTCGGAACTCCCAGCTTGCGCAGCCGATCCCGCGCCTGCAGCGCCTCTGGAGAGTGCGGATAACGCTGGAGCACATGCCGCAACTCGGCGACTCCGTCGTCCTGCTTGCCGAGTTCGACCAGAGCGAAGCCTTTTTTCAGCTGCGCCGAGGCAGCCTTACTTCCGCTGGGAAAGTTCTGCAGAACCTGATCATAGCTCTGCGCCGCTTGCTGGTAGTTTCCCTGACGAAACTGAATTTCTCCGAGATAGAAATAGGAGTTCCCCGCCAGATCGGTGTTGGGATAAAACTTGATGTAGTCAGAAAACTCCTGCAGCGCCAGGTCGTTGTTCCCGCCGTTGTAATCGCGCAAGCCATTGTTGTAAAGCACGTCCGGAGGCGGAGCTTGCGCCATGGCCTGCTGCTGCGCTTGCTGCTGGGCCTGTTGCGCACCCAGGCTCTGCTGCGCCGCCTGCATGTCTTCCAGTTGCTTACTGACCTTGGCCAGGCGCACTTTCAATTCGTCGAGAGTGTCATTGAGGGATTGAATCTGCCCTGAAAGCTGGTCGGTCTTCGATCCCCCGTCAGCCTGCTGCTTCTGCAGCGTAGTCTGCAGCCCGTTCAGAGCCGACGCCACTTTACTCACCGTGTCGGTGTTCGTCTCAACCAGATTCTTCATCACGCCCATGCGCTCGTCGAAGCTGCGCTGCATGGCCGTCATTTGTTCCTGCAGTTGCTGCACTTGCGTCTGCAACTGCACCATGTCTTTGTTCGCGCCGGAGACGGGAGCCGTTCCCAACCCGAGCACCAGCAAGAACGCGAGAAACACAGCAATACGATGTGGTTTCATAAGGATTTCCCTGGAGTTACCAGTCTACTTAGATGCTTCGATTGTCCCACAGGCTGGGAGGATTCCACACAGAAAGGGCTGCCCGGGAACCGGATTACACAACCCGGATTACACGAGGGGGATGCCACTAGTCCGGCGACGACTCTCCGCGCGAATACAACCGCACGCACGAATGCGCGCTTCCAGACAAGATGAACCGGGGGACGCCGCCTGGCGTCCCCCGGGAATCACTTCTACTTCTGATAGACGAGATGGCCACGGCGGTTCTGCTGCCAGCAAGCTTCGTTGCTCTCTGTGCAGAAAGGTTTTTCCTTACCGTAGCTGATGGTTTTGATCCGGCTGGCATTCACGCCCCCCGAGGTCAACGCGTCTTTCACTGCATTGGCGCGCCTGTCGCCCAGGGCCAGGTTGTAGTCAGTTGAGCCGCGTTCATCGCAGTGCCCTTCAATCGTGAAATTGATATTGGTATGCTGATTGAGGAACGCCACGTCGGCCTGCACCGAACTCTGCTGGTCGCCGCGAACGTCGGACTTGTCGTAATCGAAGTAAATGTCCTTGATGTTCTGGCCGAACAAGTCTTCGTCCGTCACCGTCGGAGCGGCAGGCGGCGGAGGTGGCGGCGGAGGTTGAGTTACCGTCAGGCGCGCGGTCGCTTCCTGCGAGCCACCCGCTCCCTTGGCAGTTAGATGGTAGGTTGTGGAATCTGTCGGGGAAACGCTTTGCGACCCGTTCGGCTGCACCGCGCCGATGCCGTCGATCGATACGTCGGTCGCATTGCTGGTTTGCCAAGTCAAGGAGGCCGACTGCCCTGCCTGAATGGAGCTCGGACTCACTGAGATGGAAGCGGTTGGGGCCGGCGGCGCCGGCGGGGGTGGGGGCGGAGGCGGAGCTGCCTTCTTTTTGCAGGCGCCAAGCGTCATTACAGCACTGAGTGCGATAATCAGCAGAAACCACTTCATTTTTTGCTGCTTCACTTTATTTCCTCCCTGCGACCCCAAAGGCTCACCCTGGGGTCAGACGAAGCGTTATTTACTATTTCCAACTCCAATTGGGTTGGGTGTTGTGGCCCGTAAAAGTCAGTTGTTGCACTTTAGTGCCGTCGGCCAGCATTGTCCAGATTTCTTCTTTTCCCGACCGAATGGATTGAAACACGATGTGCCGTCCATCCGGCGACCACGAAGGAGAGTCGTTGCGTCCGCCATCGTGTGTGAGCTGTACAAACTGCTTGCTGGCAATATCCATCAGATAAATGTCCAACGCGCCCGGGTCGCCCGGGCCGTATTTCCGCTCCCAGGCGAAAGTAAGAAACTGCCCGTTGGGCGCCCAGTTCGGCGAAACGGCGTAACCCTGCTCGGTCATGCGCTGCAGGTTGGTGCCGTCCGCCTCCATGGTATAAATCTGCGGCAACCCAGTGCGCCCGCTAACAAAGGCGATCTGCGCGTTTGTCTTCCGGTTCCACACCGGAGAAACATCGGGCCCCTTGGCCGCCGTCAAACGATTTAGATTCCCGCCAGACGGATCGGAAACATAAATTTCGGGCGCGCCCGCGCGCGACGACGAAAACGCCAGCTTCAACCCGTCCGCCGACCACGCCGGCGACAGATTCGTCCCCCCCATGTGAGGAAAACTCACCGTCCGGTTAAGATCAAGGGAATACATCATGATCTCCCAGCCGCTTTTGGTCAAACTACTGAAGGCCACTCGCGACCCATCAGGCGATACCCGGGGCGCCAGCGAAATCGAGCCCAGATGCGTAAGCTGGTGCTGGTTCGAGCCGTCGTAATCCATCGCCCAGATTTCTTTATGCCCAGTGCGGTCGCTGACAAAATAAATTTGGGTTTCCGCAATGCCGGTAATGCCTCCGCCCAGCCGAAAGATGATTTCGTCGGCGAACTTGTGGGCCATCAACCGCGCCGCTGCATCGCTGGCGGCGTCCGCATATTGCTTGCCCAGAACCTGCGGCGACTGCGTGTTCTTCACGTCGTACAGCCAGCCTTGTACAGTCAATTTTCCCGCCGCCACGCCCAGGTTCCCGAACGCCAGCATGGCTGCATTGGGAGGAGGCGCATTCCAAGCCAGGAAATTGACCTCCGTCGCCTGCCCAGGGACCTGCAATGGATAGAAGCTCTTCGACACCAGTTCGACTACGCCAGAGACGTCAAGGTCGTTCCACAGTGTGTTATTGAATGTGTTGAGCAGCGACGCGGTCTGCGGATCGTTCGACGAAGGCTTGAAATCAGGGACGGCCAGCCGCACCTTCTCCACGCCGAGGCTCGTGCCGGTCTTGACCCAATCCTGTGCGAAAACGGCAGAAGAGAACGAGCAGACGACCAGCATCAGCAGGAATACGGAGCCGCGGAAACTGCGGGGCCCTCGCCGGGAAATTGGTCTAGCGCTTTCGTCCATCCGCTTGGGGGAAAAGGAGAAACATACTCCGTACGACAATATCGTCTCACGATATGAATGGCTTTGCAAGGCTTCTTCCCTCTGTGGTGACCGTGCTGAGCAGCAGAGACTCGTATCAGGGCATCGCTTTAGCGATGCCGGCCAGAGCGTGGGACGTGAACGGTTTCAGCCGCTGGGGCTTGGCCCACGGCAGCACGCAGCCGCTAAAGCGGAACGCGCGCTGCATGCCCCATGTGGCATGCCTGAAGGCATGCCCTGATACGAATCGTTTCGCTTCTGCTCTACGCGTTCACTTCTTGTAATCAAACCAATACTCCACTGTAATCTTGCTCCCGGAATAATCCGGCGGGAGCGGACCGAAAGTATCAATGCGCTGCAGCGCGCGCACCGCGGAAATGTCCAAGGAGGGCACGCCGCTCCCCTGCTCCACCTGGATGTTCGCCGGATGTCCGTCGCGCGCAACGTCGAACGTGATATACACGCGCTGCGCCGTCGTGATTCTCGGGTCGACCTCGTACTTCAGCCAGTTCTCCGCAACCTTCTTCTGAATCACTTGCACATACCACGCGTATCTCGTGCCGAAATCGCCGCCGCCTCCGCTGATTCCGAAACCACCCTTGGCGCCGGCCGCACTGAACGTACCGTAAGGCCCGCTGACCGGACCGCCTTCTCCAAACGCCACCTGATTATTTTCTTCTTGCGGCGCGGGCAGCGGTTTCTCCTTGGATGCCGTCTCCTGCTTCTGTTTTGGCTTCGGCTTTATCTTTGCATTCTTGCCCTGAATCTCAATCGCGTCGGGAGCTTTCTCTTCGATCTTGGGCTGCGACTGGGTCAAACCCTTCGACTCATTGGCCAGCACATTCTGTGTCTGCGTGGGATTTGCGGGCAGCGGAACCGTGCTCACCAGCGTGGCGCCAATGGCTTCTCCGCCTCCGCCCGCGCCCCAGGTGTCGCCGCTTCGCCCGGAAAGAAACGCCGAAAAGATCAGGAGGAACGCAACAATTCCCACGTGCAGCCCCGCCGACCACGCCAGCGCGCGGCCCCAGCGGTCGTGTTCGAAGTAGATCTCAGCGTTTGCTGCCATTTTGCTCGAGAGGTTGCGTCACGATGCTGACGTTGTTAATCCCGGCTTGTTTCACCGCATCCATCACCGTGGCAAAAGCGCCAAAAGGAACATTCTCGTCGGCACGCACAAAAATAAACTGATTGTGCGGGTCGCGAATCTTCTGATGTAGCTTCGCGGCAATTTCGTTTATGTTGATGGCATCGTTGCCCAGGAAGACGCGCTGATCTTTGTTGATGGTAATCACCAGCCGTTCCTGTGTGATCTCGCGCACAGTCCTGGTTTTCGGCACGCTGACGTCGATACCCGACTGCAGCACCGGCGCCGTCACCATGAAAATAATCAGCAGCACCAGCACCACATCCACTAGCGGAGTGATGTTGATGTCGGCCATTGCCGTCTGCGTGCGTCCGTTGGAAGCAGTGAACGCCATCAGCGCCTCACCTCTGCCGAAACCGAAGCCTGAGCTTGGCTTTGATCGACCGCATTCAGCACTTCAAGAGCAAAATCATCGCTGCGCGCGGCTAACTCGCGGATCGATGCGCCAATCAGATTATAGGCAATCACCGCCGGAATGGCCGCCGCCAGTCCGGCAGCAGTCGTAATCAGAGCTTCTGAAATGCCGGGCGCAACCGCCCGCAGCGTAGCCGCTCCCGCCGTTCCCAATCCCTGAAACGCATCAACAATGCCCCACACCGTGCCAAACAGTCCGACAAACGGCGTGACCGCAGCTGTAATCGCAAGCCATGGCATGTTGCGTTCGAGCCGCGTAATTTCCTCGGATGCCCCAATCTGCATCCCGCGCTGGATCGACACCAGACTCCGCACGGTGCCCGAAGTCACTGCCTGCCGCTTGTATTCTTCATACCCGCCTTCGAACACTCCGACCAGCGGACTGGGCTTGAACTGCTCCGCCACTGCGGCAATATCCTGCAGCCGCTGCGCCTTACGGAACGCGCGCACGAAACGCCCGCTCTGCGCCCGCGCCTGCCGCATCAGACTCCATTTGGTCAGAATGATGGACCAGGAAATCAGGCTGAACGCCAGCAGCGCAAGCAACACCAGCTTGGCCACTGCGCCACTATTGGAGATCATGTCGACGATTTCGCCGCCGACGAACACTACGAGCAAGGGGAAGACATGCATCGTGTTTAGGAGATTGCCTTGATCGAATTATAGATGACCCGGCCGCGCATTTTTACCGCGCGTACCCGATCCGACAACGGAATATTTGCGGCCGGGCTCGCGTTCAAACTGCGCTCAGCGCACGGTGCGCGGGTCGCTGTTGCTGAAGCCGAAGTGCACCGCCATAGAATCCAGATAAGGCGAATCCAGCGGCGTGAAGTGCAGGTCCTTCACCTGCATCACCACATAAAATCCGTCGACCTTCACGATCCGCTTGGCGCGAATCGGCACGGAACTAAACCGGTTTGGGTTCAGCCACCACAGATTGTTCTTCGCGTCCGGCGAAGGCTGCTGGTCCGCCAGCAGAATGTTGCTGTAGATGTTGTGATGCAAGTCCCTGAGCCTCACACGCCAGGATGTAATCTCCTTGCCGCCCTCCATCACTTGCGGCGAGATCGTCAGCTCGTAGCGATCGTTGCCCAAGGCATCCTTAATGCGCTCCCGGTAAGTCGCATCGTCCGGCGTAAGCGTGGCGTCGAATGTTTCTTCCGTGATTCGTGTCGAACCTTGGCGGAAGCTCTCGGCATAAATCGTGGGCGCGGTACTCTGCCCGAGCAATGGCAGTGCCATCGCCACCATCGCCCACGCGAGAACTGAAATCTGGCCCCGCTTCATCGGCGGTTGACCGCCTGCAGGGTGGGAGTGTCAGGAGGCGTTGAAGTCGAGGCTGGGTTTGAGGCTAAAGCTGAAGTCGAGTCCGCTTCCATATTTCGCAGTCCGTCGCCCGATAGCCAGTCACACAACGCGCGGGAAGCGCGACGGCTGTTCCGCGCCAAGCGCACAATTTGGGGCCATAGCCAAGGCCGCAGCGCAGCGAACCACGCGAATCGCCCTTCCAGAAACAAACCATTCGCATCCACAAAACGCTCCATCGATGGAAATATCGATGTGAAACTAAAATCGAATTCGTCAGAAATAACCTTCACGACACCGAACCCAACTCCTCGAACTTCAGCCGCGCGCGCGACGACCGCGGCTTCCATGTCGACCGCCTGCGCGGCAAACGAATCTCGCAACTTCGCCTTCTGCTCCGGGCTGGCCACCGATCCAAAACTGACCAGCACGCCTTCGCCCCGCTCGAGGGTAACACTGCTGCCGTCGCCAGCATTCACCACGCGCCGCGGATGGATAATATCCGCCACTTTGAGCTCCGGGTCAAGTGCCCCGGCGAAGCCCGCCGAATAGATTACTTTCGGTGCGTAGAGCGCGACGATCGCCTCCGCCGCCCGCCGCGCGGCCTGCTCTCCCATCCCCCCGCAAACCAGAACCACTTCATCCTTCTCGAAAAACCGAAACCGTCTGCCGTCGTATTCCCGCTCGCTAGCGCGCCAGTCCCTCACTAGCAGACGCACTTCCCTCTCCAGCGCGGCCACGATAGCGACTCTAGACATATCCGTTACCCCGGAACCATTCCACTGCCCGCCGCAATGCGCCCTCAACCGGCACAATCTTCCAGCCCAGTTCGCGCTCGGCTTTGCCGGAACTGGCAAACATCTTTTTCTTGCCCATCCGAACTGCGTCGACCGTGGCCCGAGGCTCCCGCCGCAAAATGCCTCCCGTGATCGCTTCGTCCACCACTCCCGCAGCAAAGGCGAATACGTAGGGCAACTTGATCTTCGGCGAGGGTAGCCCGGTGATCTCGCCCAGCTTGTCCAGAATCTGTTTCAGCGTAAGATTTTCTCCGCCCAAAATATAACGCTCGCCCGACTTCCCTTTTTCCAGAGCCGCAACGTGCCCCAGCGCGCATTCTTTCACATCAACCAGATTCAATCCCGTTTCCACGTAGGCGGGAAATTTGCGTTTCAAGAAATCGACAACAATCCGCCCAGTCGGCGTGGGCTTGACATCCTGCTCCCCGACTGGAGTCGTCGGATTCACCGTCACCACATGCATCCCGCTACGCCCAGCCTCCAGCGCAATCTGCTCTGCCATGAATTTCGAGCGCTTGTAGTGGCCAATCATGTCGGCCAGCGAAACCGGCGAATCCTCATCAGCGGGATGTACTGCAGAATGTCCGTTGCTCGTGAAACCGACGGTCGCGACGCTGGAGGTGTACACGATACGCCGGACGCCATTCTTCCGCGCCGCTTGCAGAATCGCCCGCGTGCCATCCACGTTCGACCGGTACATTTCCTCCGGATCCCGCACCCAGAGGCGGTAGTCGGCAGCGACGTGAAAAATCGTGTCGCATCCTGACATAACCTTTTCAAGGGATGCGGCGTCGCGCAGATCACCGGTTGCAGTCTCGACCTTGAGCCCTTGCAAATTGCGTAGATTGCTCGTAGGCCGCACCAGCAACCGCAAGTCTGCCCCCTGATCGGCAAGAGCGCGGGCGACGTGAGAGCCCAGGAATCCGGTAGCGCCTGTAACGAAGGCTAGCATTCAGCACTCAGCATTCAGCACTCAGCCTAGATTGTCAACGTCAGACCTACCCTGGCTGAATGCTGACTGCCAACTGCTAATTGCTGTTCTTCTCCATCACCTTCCCATACGTGGTCAGCGCGAGCAGCGGGAAATAATCCCGGTAGAGGTGGTACATCAGATAGAACACGCGCGGGAAGCCGGTGCCGGTGAAGAACGGCTCATCCCAAGATCCGTCTATTCTTTGTGTGCGCAACAGGTAGGCCACACCGCGCGCCACCGAGTCGCTGCGCGTGTCGCCGGCCGCGAGCAATCCCAGGATCGCCCACGCGGTCTGCGATGGCGTGCTGTCGCCCACTCCGCGCAGAGTTGGGTCGTCATACGATCCCACGGTTTCACCCCATCCGCCGTCGGCGTTCTGCACCATGCGCAGCCACTCCGCGCCCTGCTGGATGCACGGCTCATGCAGGTCGACTCCCATTGAGTCGAGCCCGCGCAACACCAGCGCCGTACCGTAAATGTAGTTGACGCCCCAGCGCCCGAACCAGCTGCCGTCCGGCTCCTGTTCTTTTCTGATGAAGGTGATCGCGCGCTTCACCGCCGGATGATTCTTGTCGTAGCCATAGGTCGCGAGCATTTCAAGAATGCGCCCTGTAATGTCGACGGTCGGCGGATCGAGCATGGCGTTGTGATCGGCAAACGGAATGTGCTCGAACACCATCTTGTCGTTATCTTTGTCAAACGACGCCCAGCCGCCGTTCTTACACTGCATGGAAAAAATCCAGTCAATGGCGCGCTGGACAGACTCGCGCTGGTAGCGTCCGTTGGGATGCTCGACCCGACTGAGGCCCAGGCAAACCATCGCGCTATCATCCACATCGGGATAAAACTCGTTGTTAAACTCGAAGTACCATCCACCGGGCTGACCCTTCTTGTTTTTCACTTTCCAATCGCCTACCGTGCGCACTTGCTTCTGCAGAATCCAGTCGGCGGATTTCACCATTCGTGGATCGTTCGCCGGAACTCCCGCTTCGCCAAGCGCGAACAGCGCATACGCTGTGTCCCACACCGGCGACATGCAAGGCTGCATGCGGAACGTGTCTTCTTCCTCAATGCCCAACTTCTCAAACTCATCCAGCGCCCGGATCACCTGTGGATCGTCCAGCGAATATCCCAGGCAGCGCAGTGCGATGATCGCGTTCATCATCGAGGGATAGATCGCGCCCAGCCCGTCGCTCATCTCGAAGCGCGCGAGCATCCACTTCTCCGCACTCTTCAAAGCGATCGAGCGCAGCGGACGAACATGCACCCGCTCAAACCAGTGCGTCATGCGATCGAGAAACAGGAAGAAATTGCGCCACGAAACCAGCTTCTTCGCCCAGTGCAGGTGCATGCGCGACTTCTGCATCCCGCCCACAAACAACTCTTCCACGCCCATTTCGCGCGGAATTTTTTTGAATGGCTTCTTGGCGTAGCAGATCGACAGCGGCACCAGAATGGCGCGCGACCACGAAGAAATCTCGTAAATATTAAACCAGAACCAGTTGGGAAACAGAACGATCTCGGGCGGAATGGCCGGAACCGCGTCGTAGTCATACTGCCCGAAGAAACACAGATAGATCTTGGTAAATGTATTAACTTCGGTGACCCCGCCCATCTCCAAAATCTTCTTGCGGGCGCGCTGCAAAGCTGGATGATCGGCCGTGTATCCCGCGAGCTTCAGCCCGAAATAGGCCTTCACTGACGCGCTGATGTTTGACGGCCCCGCGGCATAAATACTCCAGCCGCCGTCTTCGTTCTGGTGGCGCAGAATCCAGTTCGCTACTTTCTGGAACCGCTCCTGATTCCCGGTCCCGAGCAGCGTATGCAGCAGAATGTAATCCGATTCGAGAGTCGTATCCGCTTCGAGTTCCCCGCACCAGTAGCCCTCTTCATGCTGCTGCGAGAACAAAAACTTGCGCGCAGCCGCAACGGCTGCGCCCACGCGGCTGCCCAATCCCTCAATTTTTCCGAAGCGAAGCTGTGGGCTCGAACCTAGGGGTGCGGAAGCTAAATTGGAATCGGGGGAGTTTTTATCCATGAATTCGCTACTCCGTTTCAAGCGCAATGTTTAGGCAGACCCGGAAAAGCCGATCATTACTCGCCCGATCATTGCGCGCCGCCTTCCAGCCGCGTGAGGCGCTGTTCGTGGATCTGCGCAATGTGCAGGAGCCTTGCGGCAGCTTCCATGATCTCCGTGATCTGTTGGCTGTGTTCATGAATCTGCTGGCTGTGTTCGTGAGTCGTGCGGGCGAGAAGCTCCACCGTTGGCGTGAGCGCTTCGTGCCGCTCGGTCAACCGTTCAAGCCGCTCATCAATCGTCATCGCTCACCTCAAAGAAAGCTTCAAAGATTCCAACTCACAGTTAATCTGCGTTCGCGCTGGCCGGAGCGGCGGCAATCGCTTCCACGATCTCCGGCGGCAGACCGAAGCGCACGTTTTCCGGCATCACTTCGAGTTCCTGCATGTTGTCAAATCCCTTGTTGCGCAAGTATGCCACGGTTTCTTCCACCAGGCACTCCGGCGCGGAAGCGCCGGCGGTCAGAGCAATCGTCGCCACGCCCTTCAACCACTCCGGCTCAATGTCATTGCAGCTATCGATGAGATGCGCTTTCGTTCCAAGATTCCGCGCCACTTCCACCAACCGGTTGGAGTTCGAACTATTTTCCGATCCCACCACGAGCAGCAAGTCGGCTTCCGACGCGACTTCTTTCACCGCAACCTGCCGGTTCTCGGTCGCATAACAAATATCCTGCGCCGCCGGCCCTTTGATGTTGGGAAACTTCTGCTTCAGGGCCGCAATAATGTCCTTGGTCTCGTCGAGACTTAGCGTGGTCTGCGTCAGGTACGCTACGCGGTCCGGGTCGGGCACGATCAGAAATTTCACTTGCTCCGGCGATCCCACAACCTGCGTCACCAGCGGCGCTTCACCCAGCGTCCCAATCACTTCGTCGTGATCCTTGTGCCCGATCAGGATGAGCGAATACCCTTCCTTAGCAAACTTCACGGCCTCCACGTGGACCTTGGTCACGAGCGGACAAGTCGCGTCAATCACCCGCAACCCGCGCCGCGCGCTGTGTTCGCGCACCTCCGGAGAAACTCCGTGAGCACTGTAAATCACGCGCTCGCCGTTGGGCACTTCATCCTCGCTGTCGACAAAAATCGCGCCCTTGCCGCGCAGTTCGTCCACCACAAAGCTGTTGTGAACAATTTCCTTTCGCACATAAATCGGCGGCCCAAACGCCTCCAGAGCAATACGGACCACATCAATCGCCCGCACCACCCCCGCGCAAAAGCCTCTCGGCTTGAGCAAGAGTAAAGTCTTTCCGTCGGTCTTCGCTAGAATTCCAGCCACGATATAAGCCCGCCCCTCAAATTGGTGATGTCGTCCTACTGCTTGTCATTCCGAGCAAAGCGAGGAACCTGCTTCTCGCCCTTTTAGATGCACTCACCTAAAAACCGCCACAAAATAAGCATCTTCAGGGTACACGATCCCCATTGTGGCGATACTAATAAACTACCGAAAAGTGCCGGGATGGTCAACGTAAACCAAAGAAAGCGCGGGGATTAGCAGCGAAGGGCGAAATCCAGCCAGCGAACGGAAGCGAGCCGAGGTAGCACAATGTCACCGCAACGATCGATCAACATCCGAGCCTTCTACAAAACTCGACTAGCCGCGCAGTGCCGCGCTGACGGGCTCCGGCCACGAGTTTGACCGATTTCATGGGCTATCTTCCCGTTGAAGCAGGCTATCGCTGCTGTTTTGCCCGATATGGCCCGCTCGTGCCCCCATCCTGCCGCCCCGTGCCATTGTCACGGCAGCCGAGCCGACGCAATATATGAAGGTCGTAAGGCAGAATTCCAGGCCCCCTAAGAAATGCTGGAGCTAAAACCAACACCGACGGCAGTCAAATCGCAGGCGCGATCAGCCTCGGCTCAATCAGCCTCCGGTCGATCGGCCTCCAATGACCCGCAACCCCGCAGGCTGTTGCTCGCACTCGTCCTGCTGCTGGTTGCGCTGGCCGCAGTGGTGGTGAAGGACCGGCAATTCTGGTTCGGAGTTGAGCAGACAGCTTTGGATTCGGATGGAACTGACTCGGCCGTCGCATCCAGAACCGCAGAATCCAGAACTGCAGAGTCGAAGACGGCAAAGTCGATTCCAACCGCCGTCGCCGTGAAGCAAGTCAAGTCAGCTGCTCCCGCCACTCGGAAGCAGATTTCCGCCGCCGCGCCCGCAACGAATTCCACTCCTGCCGACGCACCCGCCGTGTCCACCATCCGGACCGTGCTGCCTCCGCTGGACGTTGAGGTGATCGCGGGCGACCACCACCGCACGATTCGCCCCGGCAGCAACGCCACCAAAGTTGAACTCACGCGCCCCGACCAGCCTGCCGGCTTCGCCCCGGCTACCAACGCTGCGGCGCGCGAGCGGATCGCCGATGCAACTCAGCCGCCGACTTATCCGCTGCTGGCGCAGCACATGAACGTGCAGGGATCGGTGGTGTTGCAGGCAGTCATCGGCGCTGACGGCATTATTCAGGATCTGCACGTGCTGAGCGGTCCCGCCATTCTGGCGGCGGCGGCTCAGCAGGCGGTGCGCGAGTGGCACTTCAAGCCGATTCTGCAGAACGGGCAGGCGGTCGAAACCAAAGCCAAAATTACCGTCAACTTCACCATCAAAATCGCGGACGGTTCTTCCAGCACCACGCTGGCTGACAGCCGATACGACGGTATCCAAATCCTCAGCCGTTAGCCTTAATCATCTGCTCGGCATGCTTGCGCGAAGTCTCGGTCAGCTTCGCCCCGCTCAACATGCGCGCGACTTCTTCCGTGCGCTCTTCGCCAGTCACCACCCGAATGCTGGTTCGAGTGCGCCCTGCCGACTCCTTTTTTTCGATCACATAATGATGATCGCCAAACGTCGCGATCTGCGGCAAATGGGTCACGCATAAAACCTGATTCGAGCGCGCCAGCGCTTTCAATTTCTTGCCCACCGCCTCGGCCGCCCGTCCTCCGATTCCAGTATCGATCTCATCAAACACCAAAGTGCGCTGGGTGCCCCATTTCTCGCGTCCTTTGCGAGAAGTGGGGGTTTTGACTTCGCGTCCCGCTCTCTTTGCTCCGATCCCCGAGTCTCCCGCCTCCACGCTGACCTTCAGCGCCAGCATCACCCGCGAAAGTTCCCCGCCGGAGGCAATGTCCTCCAGCGGCCGCAGCGGCTCGCCCGGATTGGTCGAAATCATATACGCAACCTGATCGATGCCCGAGCCTGTCCAATTCCCGGCTTCCTCGGAAGTGGAGATCTCGATGCGGAATGCCGACTTCATCGCCAGGTCGTTGATCTCCGCCTCGACCAATTTCTCCAGCCGACGCGCCGCGTCCGCCCGCTTTTTCGACAGCGCCCGCGCCGCCCGCAGATATTCTCCCGCCGCCTTCGCCAGTTCGCTGCGCAAGCCCCGCAGAATCTCGTCTTTGTTCTCGACCTCCGACAATTTCCGCGAGACTTCCGCCCCAAACTGAATCGCTTCATCCAGCGTGGGCCCATACTTGCGCTTCAGCCGGTCCAGCAGCGCGAGCCGGTCCTCCACCTGCGCCAGATGTTCGGGCGAAGCATGAATGCCCCCCGCATAGTCACGCACGGTTGCGCCCACATCCTCGACGCTAATCCGCGCCGTCTCCAGCGCGGCCAGCGCCTCTTGAAACCTGGGCTCGTAACGGACCAGCTCTTCGACCTGTTTCTGCGCCGCCCGCAGCGAAGATGCGGTCGAGCCGTTGCCCTCATACAGCAGATCGAAGGCATTCATGGCGGCGTTGTAGATCTTCTCGGCATTGGCGAGGACGCGCTTTTCGCCCTCCAGCTGCTCATCTTCTCCACTCTGCAAGCGGCCGTCTTCGATCTCACGCTTCTGGAAAATCCAAAGGTCCACCAGCCGCAGCCGGTCCTGCTCGCCACGCTCCAGTTCGTCAATGCGCGCGCGGATCCCTTTCCACGCCGCGAATCCCGCCGCGACCGCTTCCAGTTGGCTGCCTGCGAAAGCGTCCAGCAGCCCCAGCCGCGCCGGACCATCAAACGACAACAGGGATTCGTTCTGCGCATGAATGGTCGCCAGATGCGGCGCCAGCAGCCGCAACACGGCCACCGTCGCCGGCTGATTATTCACGAAAACGCGCCCTTTGCCTCCAGCGGCAATTTCGCGCCGCAGAATGAGCGACCCATCGTCCGACTCATCCAGCCCGTTGGCTTCCAGGATTCCAGCCAGAGGCTTTTCCGCGGCCCCCTCGGCCTCAAACACCGCCGACACCACGGCCCGCTCGGCCCCCGTGCGGATTACGTCACTCGAAGCCTTGTCGCCCAGCAGCAGCGCCAGGGCGTCAACCAGGATCGACTTCCCCGCCCCGGTCTCGCCCGTCAGCAGGTTCAATCCCTGCCCGAACTCCACCGCCAGGTTGTCGATGACCGCATAGTTCTCGAGCCTCATTTCAATCAGCACAGTCTGTCCTGTTCGGGCCGAATTCTCGAAAGTTGAAGTTTTGCGCAGCATAGCATGAAAGGCGGTCGCCAGTAGCCAGTTGTCAGCTGCCACTCGAAACGCTTGTCATCCTGAGCGAAGTCAGTGGTTCGCGAACGCGAACCACTGACGCAGCCGAAGGATCCCTATTACGTGCAGGGATCTTCGGCCGATGAACCGGTCTCGGGATGGTACGCTACCGCACACCCGTCCCACCCCCGTTACTCTCGAGCACCCATCCTCCGGTTTTGAAACAAACCCACGACCAACATCATCTAAAATGGACCGATGGCCAGGGTTGAACAGTATGCCGGACAGCATGCGGTCGAAAGTCATCCGCTGGCGATTCCCTCGACCATGCAGGCAGCTGTCTACCGCGGCGTGAACGATGTCCGCCTGGAGACAGTCCCCGTACCCAAGATCGGTCCCGGAGAACTCCTCATCCGCGTCCACTCCTGCGGCGTCTGTGGCACCGACCTCAAGAAGATCTCCTCCGGCTCCCATTCCGCTCCCCGCATCTTCGGACACGAAACCTCCGGTATCGTCGCCGCCGTCGGCGAGGGCGTCGAGACTTATCGCCCCGGCGACCGGGTCATGGTCTTCCACCACATTCCCTGCCGCCAGTGTTTTTATTGTCAGAACAAGACCTTCGCCCAGTGCTCGACATACAAGAAAGTCGGCTGTACCGCGGGATTCGAGCCTTCCGGCGGCGGTTTCGCCGAGTACGTCCGCGTTATGGACTGGATTGTCGAACACGGCACCGTCCGCATCCCGGACGGCGTCTCGTTCGAGCAGGCCAGCTTTGTTGAGCCGGTCAACACTTGCATGAAGGGCATCGATGCTCTGCGCCTGCGCGGCGGCGAAACCGTTCTGGCCATCGGCCAAGGTCCCATCGGCATCATACTCAGCGTGCTGGCCCGCCAAGCCGGGGCCACCTTAATTACTTCCGATTTGTATCCCGAGAGGCTTAGAATAGGATTAAGTTTCGGGTTAGAGCTTACAATTGACGCATCGCGGGCAAATGTTGTCGAACAAGTTAAGGAACTGACTGAAGGGCGTGGCGCTGACGCGGTAATTCTCGCGGTCGGCGGCAATTCCCTGATTCGTACCGCGATGGATGCGGCCCGTCCCGGTGGGCGGGTATTGCTTTTTGCCCAAACGCAGCACGGAGAGGCATTGATCGATCCCGCAGCCATCTGTGTCGATGAGAAAACTCTGGTAGGGTCCTACAGCGCTTCAGTCGATTTGCAGGAAGAGTCGGTGCGTTTTGTCATGAATCGTGAGATGGATCTGGAACGGCTGGTGAGCCATCGCTTCCCGCTCTCCGAGAGCCCGCAAGCCCTGGATCTGGCGGCCCATCCCCAGCCATCATCAATGAAGATCATGATTCAACCCGGCAGTACTTGGGCCCGTTAGTTTCGAAAGGGCGCGGCTTTAGGCCACGCCGTTAAGTAGTACAGAATGGCGTTACGCAGTACAGAATTGGGAGCGCTTTAGCCGCTAAGGTTTGTGGAAGGGCACGGCTTTAGCCGTGCCGTTGGCGAAGACAATGTGTGCGGGGCTTCAGCCCCTGAGGTACCTGGAAGGAAACCCGCAGTGAACGGAAAAATGACTGCTGCCGTCCTGTACGGCAAAGAAGACCTCAAGATAGAAAAAGTACCCATCCCTCGCGTGGGAGACGGCGAGGTTCTGGTCAAAGTCCAAGTCGCCTTAACCTGCGGCACCGATCTGAAGGTGTACCAGCGTGGCTACCACGCCCGCATGATTGTCCCTCCCGCCCTGTTCGGCCATGAACTGGCCGGCGTCATCGAAGAAGTCGGCGCCGGAGTCAACGGCTTCAAGAAGGGCATGCGCGTGGTCGCGTTGAACTCCGCCCCGTGCCAGATGTGCTTCTACTGCTCCAAGCATCAGGAGAACCTCTGCGAAGATCTCCTCTTCAACAACGGCGCGTACGCCGAATATATTCGCGTGCCCAAGCGCATTGTTGAAGCCAATATGCTGATCATCCCGCCCGGCGTCAGCGTTGAAGAAGCCGCCATGACCGAGCCTCTGGCCTGCGTTCTGCGCGGCTTGCATGAAACCGGAGTGGAGATCGGCGATACGGTTACGATTCTTGGCGGTGGACCCATTGGCCTGATGTTCGTGCAGGTCGCCCGCGCCATCGGCTGCAACGTGATTTCCGTGGTCAAGCGCGACGGCCAGGTCGAAGCCGCCAAACACATGGGCGCCCACGAAATTATTCAGACGACGAAGGTACCGAATGTGGTCGATGCCGTCCGCGCGCTCTCTCCGCAGAAGCGCGGATGCGACGTGGTCGTCGAAGCCGTAGGCAAGCCGGAAGCCTGGGAGTGGGCAGTCGATATGGTTCGCAAGGGCGGCACCGTGAACTTCTTCGGCGGCTGCTCCAGTGGATCCAAAGTGCAGCTCGACACCGGCCGCCTGCACTATTCCGAAATCACCCTGAAAGCCACGTTCCATCACACGCCGGAAACGGTTCGCCGGGCCTTTGGATTGATCGCGGCCAAAAAGATTCGCCCCACCGACTACATCACCGGAGAGGCGCCGTTGTCGCGCCTGCAGCAGGTTCTGCGTCACATGCTGAACCGCGGTGGCGACATCAAAACCGCAATCATTCCCGGCCACTGATGTTGTTTGAGTTTAGTTTTGTCATCCTGAGCGAAGTGGCGGGTTCGCGGAACGCGAAGCCGTCACGCAGTCGAAGGATCCCTGCAACTCCGCTAGCGGCATGAACCGGATAGGAGTTCTCACGACGCTCATGACGACATTGGGAAGCGCTCGCGCCAAATTGCAATGATGCAACTCGCGACTTCAACTCGGCCGCTCGCGCCAACGTCTTCCGCCGCGCTGGGCTGGTCCCGCCTGCCCGCCCACTACTCCATCCCTGCCACTCCGCCCACGCTCGCCGAAGCTCGCGAGTACTGCGCCCGCCTGGCCCGCACCCACTACGAAAACTTCTCCGTGGCCAGCTGGTTTCTGCCCCGCCGCCTGCGCCAGCATTTCTTCAATGTCTACGCCTATTGCCGCATCTCCGACGATTTGGGCGACGAAGTCGGAGACACCGCCGCGTCGCTCGAACTCCTGGACCAGTGGCAGCACGAACTCGACGCCTGCTACCAAGGCGCTCCGAAGCATCCCGTATTCGTGGCCCTAGCCGAAACCGTCCGCCAGTTCGAAATTCCCCAACACGAATTCTCTGACTTGCTCATCGCCTTCCGCCAGGATCAAACCGTCACGCGCTTCGAGACCTTCAACGACGTTCTGGCCTATTGCAAGTATTCCGCGAACCCCGTCGGTCATCTCGTGCTATACCTTTGCGGGTACCGCGACTCCGAGCGCCAGCAGCTTTCCGACTTCACCTGCACCGCGCTGCAACTGGCCAACTTCTGGCAGGACGTGACCGCTGACTACGCTAAGGGCCGCATCTATCTTCCTCTGGAAGATATTTCCCTCTTTAACGTCAGCGAAACCGACATCGCCCGCAACCAGAACACTCCGGCCTTCCGCGCCATGATGAAGTTCGAAGTCGAGCGCGCCCGGGAATGGTTTCGCCAGGGTCTCACGCTGATTAAAAAAGTCGATAGCGAACTGGCCATCGATCTCGATCTGTTCAGCCGCGGCGGCCAGGAAATTCTGAACGCGATCGAAAAGCAGAGTTACGCCGTTCTCGGCAATCGTCCCGCCATTTCGAAGCCCCGCAAACTCGCTCTGGTGGCTCGTGCCGCCCTGGGAAAACTGTTCTCAAACTTCTCTTCCGCAGATTCACGCAGATCAACGCAGATTGATCAAGTAAAGATCAAACAGAATAAAGATCAAAACGACAAGGGGTTATCCGCGTGAATCCGTGTGCATCCGTGGCAAAGAAGTTTTTCTCGGCTGAGGTGGATCGACCATGAGCGCGGGCACGCAGCAGGTTCCCATTCCCTGGACCCCGGCTTCGCCCCAGCTCATCATGGCGTATTCCGTGTGTAAGGGCATCACCCGCAGGGCGGCGAAAAATTTCTACTACGCTTTCCTCGTCCTGCCGCGCCGCAAGCGCGAAGCGCTCTGTGCCGTCTACGCCTTCATGCGACGCTGCGACGACATCGCCGACGATCCCACGCTCACCCTGCCCGACCGCCGTCAGAAACTCGACACATGGCTCGGCGCTCTGCACCGCGCCCAGCAGGGCGAACCCACCGACGACGCCATCCTGCTCGCTTTGACCGACGCCCAGCGCCGTTTCTCCATTCCTGCCGGACTGCTCGACGAACTCGCCCTTGGCACGGCCATGGATGTTGAAGAGGAAGAAGCCTCCGCCCAAACCACCAGCGCTCCCGGCCTCACCATCCAATACAAAACTTTTGAAGACCTTCGCCTCTACTGCTATCGCGTCGCATCAGTGGTCGGTCTGGTCTGCATCCACGTTTTCGGATACCGCGACCCCGCCGCCGAACCTCTCGCCGAGCGTTGCGGCCTCGCTTTCCAGCTCACCAACATTATTCGCGACGTGAAAGAAGACGCTGGCATGGGCAGGATCTATCTGCCGGAAGAAGACCTGGCGAAGTTCGGCCTCTCCGCCTCCGAACTGCTGGCGACACCTGATCCCGCGCGCTTTCGCCCCGTGCTCGCGCTCGAAGCCGACCGCGCCCGCGAGTTCTACGCCTCCGGCGAAGAACTTATCCCCTACATTTCCGAAGACAGCCAACCCGCGCTATGGGTCCTGGTAACGATCTACCGCCGCTTGCTCGAAAAAATCGCCGAAAAACAATACGACGTCTTCACCGCCAAAATATCCCTCAGCACCTGGGAAAAACTCCGCATCCTCGGCAAAGGCTTCCTCCGGCGCGTAACCTGACCATGCTCCGACGCGCGCGCCCAAGAAAGTTCTGTCATTCCGACCGAAGCGAGCGAAAGCGAGCGCAGTGGAGGAACCTGCTTGCAGCTCAAGAGGACCGTGCCGCATTTCTCGCGGGTTCTGGTGCGCGAGAAGTCGGGACTTTCGAGCCAACCTGACTCCATGCCCTCTCCATCCCAACCCACAGTCGCCGTCGCCGGAGGCGGCCTCGCCGGACTCGCCGCTGCCTGCGCCCTGTCCAACGCGGGTTTCCGCGTGACGCTTTTCGAGAAGCGCCCGTTCCTCGGTGGCCGAGCCTCATCCTGGGAACATCCCGGCACCGGCGAAGTCGTCGACAACTGCCAGCACGTGCTCTTCCGCGTTTGCACCAACCTGATGGAGTTCTACGACCGCATCGGAGTCGCCGATCAAATCCGCTGGTACGACGAAATGACGTTCATCGAACCCGGCGGCCGCATGTCGGTGATGAAGTCTTCTCCGCTTCCCGCGCCGCTACACACAGCGCCGTCGTTTCTGGGCTTTTCTTTTTTGAGCGCGGCCGACAAGTTCTCCATCGCGCGCGCACTGGTTCCGTTAACTCTGACCGCGCAGCCCGACACCGGACAATCCTTCCAGCACTGGCTCGATCAGCACGGTCAAACCAAAACGGCGATCGAGCGCTTCTGGCGCCCGATCCTGGTCAGCGCCCTCAGCGAGGAGCTTGACCTGATTTCCATTTCCGCCGCCGCCCAGGTCGTCCGCGAATCGATGAAGTCTCCCGCTGCGCGCCACATGGGAGTTCCAACGGTCCCGCTCACCGACCTCTACAACAAAGCCGGAGACTACATCCGCGCCCGCGACGGCGAACTCCACTTCCGCACCTCCGTCGCGTATCTCACGCCAAGTGAATCGCGGGTGACCGTTCGCACCCTCGATCGAGCATCCGAGCGCCCGGGCCAGGTAGCTGACAACTTCGATTACTTCATCTCGGCGCTTCCTTTCGATGCTCTGGACCGCATCCTCGTCGACACGCCTGACAGCGCGCCGCTCCGCGAAAAGATCTCGCACTTTGAGAACTCTCCCATCACCGGCATTCACCTCTGGTTCGATCGTCAGATTTCCGATCTCGACCACGCCGTCCTCCTCGACCGCACCATTCAATGGATGTTTCACAAATCACGCCTGCAGAACCGTGGAAGAGCGGCCCTTCAGGGCCGCGTCAGCGTCCAGGAAACAAATGGGGCTTCAGCCCCTGGCGGCAGCTACATCGAACTCGTAGTAAGTTCATCAAAGACGCTGATCGACAAATCGCGCGCAGAGATCGTCGACCTCGCCCTCAGCGAAGTCCGCGAGTTCTTCCCCGCCGCGCGCGAGGCCACGCTCGTGAAATCCACGGTAATCAAGGAAGTAAACGCCACGTATTCGCCGCGCCCAGGAATCGACGCCCACCGTCCCAGCTCCGCCACAGCGTGGCCGCGCGTTTTTCTCGCCGGCGACTGGACCGCCACAGGCTGGCCCGCGACCATGGAAGGCGCAGTGCGCAGCGGATATCTCGCCGCCGAAGCGCTCGCCCGCGCCGCCGGATTCAAAGACTCTCACTTTCTCTCGCCCGACCTGCCTGCCAGCGGCCTCATGCGCCTGTTCGCCTGAGCCCGAGTGGGTCTGTGTGGGTCCGGGTCTCTGACCCGTACGGGCCGAGCAACGCTCGGCTGGCTCTCGCCGCCACATCCAGGGAGAGCTGACCCTCCGCAAACTAAAATGCGCCGGAAGGCTCCGGCGCATCGGTACAGTAAGAAACATTTGTCAGTAGCTCATGGAAGAGCCTTTGGCCGCGGGAACGTCTTTTGAGGTCATATCGAAAGTGAGCATGAACCCGTTGGTTCCCTTGAATTCGTAGGCTTTGGGTCCCTCTTTGTACGCCTCGAATTCACTGGGCATCATCACGAAGCCGTCGTTGCGCGGTGTGCCCCAGTACTTGACGTTCTTCAAGACAGCCGGATCATCGGTCATGCCTTGAAAGCGCTTCAGCTTGATTTCAGCCGTCTTGCCGCCGTTGAGCGTTGCGTGGGCTTGGTCTTTGTCGAAAGTCCAGGTATCGATATCGCCCTCGGCAGTCTGGAATGAGTTCCACTTCACGGGAAAGACATGCCCCAGGATTTCGCCGAGCGCCTGCCGTTGATCGGGAGTCGTGCTTTTGTCGAACGTAGCCACCACCCAATCCATCTGGCCCTGCGAGAAGTCGCCGCCGAGATCGCCGCTCAGCCAGATCTTCGCGCCCGCGAGATCGATGCTGCCATAGTGTCCCTTGTTGACTTTGTACGCGTTGTTGAACTTGCAAAAGTGTTCCGTCTTGCCGTTTTCGTGGTGAGCCGCAGGATGTGCGTTGAAATAGCACATGCAGAAGTGTGGACAGCTGCACGCCTCAATTGCAGTGGCGTTGATCGCCCAGTCCGCAGCCGGCGAGGAGGAATGACCCGCGCTGACGCTAAGCAGGGCAACCACGATGAGCAATGCCATTCTGTGCATAGGAGCACCCCCTTTTGCGCGACAGTATGCACCTGTCAAGGTCGCGATGCAAGAAATAGTTTCGCGTTGCCCCGTCAGGATTCTGGACGGTCACGCCCCGTGTGCCTGATCCTCTTATCGAGCAACGATCGAACGAGCAATGATCAAATCCTTCCCGCCTTCTTGGCCGGAACCGGAGACTCGCCAACTCGTTTCTGCCTTTCCCTCCGAACCGCCGGTTTTTCGCCAGCGAACAAATCCCACGCCTCGCGATATTTCTCAAATCCATTCCTGCTCCCTCTGCGGCTCCCAAACGGATACAGATTAATCGTCAGCCGCCCCGCCAGCGCCCGCACCGGTATCACATACCAAATCCCCTCCCCCACAATCGTCACCGCCATAAAATCCACCTGCGAAGGCTTATACGAAATCTGACGATAGCTCGTCCTCCACGATGCCCGCACCGCATACCCTCTGTGATGCATCGCCGCGCTCGACTTCACCTGCACCCGCCACATCCGCCGCCCCACATCCACGATCAAGTCATACTTC